>JAABUN010003573.1_pt1 | contig 23667 bp, 31 predicted proteins | sample 5559311 | NCBI WGS metagenome assembly JAABUN01 (sample SAMN10711877, study PRJNA513370) | rock metagenome | isolation source: Antarctica rocks | place: Antarctica: Victoria Land, Siegfried Peak sud
CGAACCGTCCAGATCCGCGCCGGCCAGCAACTCCTCACCGCCGAAAACCCACTCCCGGCCGACCTACGCGACGCCTTCGCCCTGATCACCTGAGAACCGGTGCGCACTAACTTGAGCCAACTCGGGTTTGTGCGGCGGCGACCCGTGCGCGAATCGCCGGCAACTTGGCGTACAGATTCTCACCTGGGCAGGCAGTCGAGCCCACGTCTCGGTGACCGCTGATCGTTCTAAGCACCACACCATTGATCGTGGTGTATGCGTCGCCGTCGACACCGTAGCGGCTCAGTTTCCACCCCAGCAGCTGCTTGTAGGCCCGCAACATTTCCCGGCTGGGCTCAGCGACTTCGAAGTTGCCGATCGCGGACATCGCGAAGGAATCCGCGTTGTAGCCCAGGGTGTGTGCACCGATCACGGGTAGACGGATACCTCCCCAACGGCCTTCCCAGATTCGCCCGAAGCGGTCGACGAGGAAGTTGTACCCGACGTCACTCCAACCCTGCGACTGCGTGTGATACGCGTAGATGCCCCGCAAGATGGCCGGCACGTCGGCGGGTGAGTAGTCGTTGGTGTTGACGGTGTGGTGAACGAACGCAGCGTGAATCTCACCGTATCCGGCGAACCCGTCGCGCATGGATTCATCGGCCCCCCACTGTGCCCGGGAGTAGATGCCGGGCCGGGGGGTGCGAGAGCCGGTCCTAGCAGGGTAGTCCGGGCTGGCGAGGAGGGTCACCGAACTGCTGGCTGCGGTCGGCTCGCCAGGGTCGATGACGGACAAAGTCAAGTCAGTCGGCCGATGCCTGCCAGTAGCGGTCACCTTGACTTGAACCGCGTCGACGTTGCCGACCACGACGGGATCTGTTCCTGGGACAACTCCTTGCGCCTCCCGGCTCGCGCTCGTCGGGCGGTGCTGGTCGCATGCGCGCATCGATTGCCAGCCGGACCACAGGCCGCCTGTGCGTGTACGCACGAAGAAGCGCGCTCCCTGGGCGGTGCTGCTTCGCGCCCAAGTGACACCAACGGCGGCATACCCGGTCGCCGGGACTGCCGGCGAAACCGACCAGACGTCATCGAGGTCACGGGCGGGCAGTCGGCTCGCGGCCGCGGCGTCCACACCGGTCATCGGGATGTGTCGAACCACCGGCTGGATCGCCGACGTTCCGCCCGCGGCCATCGCGGGCGCACCCGCGCCAGCGACGAGGCGGGCGGCGATAAGCGTGCCACCGGTCAGGGCCTGGCGACGCGACAAGAATGAGCCATCGTGGGCCACCGGATCGATCTCCTCGCGAGTGTAGTTGACTGGGTACGTACAGTAACAACACCGGAGATCGGCCGCGGCGGAATTGGGCTATGCCATGCAGCGACAGGCGCCTGTGACGGCTGGCGAGTCCGGCGGGCTGACGCGGGCGGGGCAGTATGCGGTGAGGGGCACTGACCTGCGCTCAGGCGTGTGCGCCAGGAGGGAATCGAACCCCCCGACCCGCTGATTAGGGGCTTGTATGACTTGGAGGGCCTCCCGGTGACGGGTGGTGGTCACGTACGGTGACCTCGGGAGGGGTCTGCTGTGCTCGGTGCCGGGGATGGGTCCGATCACCGCCCCGGTGGTGCGGGCGTTCCTCGGCGACGGCCACGGGTTCACCGCCGCGAGGCGGCCGCCAGCTACGTCGCGATCACCCCGTCGAATCTCTCACACCCCCACCGCAGGTATGAAGAGCCTCATTGAACCGGTGTCAACTCGAGCAGCGTCCGCCACTGCCACCGCGCCGTCTCGTGGTGCGCTCGGCACGCGACGACTCGTCGTTGTCTCCCAGCAGGCCGGTTCGGCACGGCAGCCGCCGCAGAGGGACTTCAGTACGAGATGGCTGGGGCCGTGTGTCGAGACGAGCCAGGCAGTACAGGCGGCGACAGCGTTTGCAGCATCGGGAGCAACCCAATGAAGTTGAGCAGGTCGCGCGTCGACAGGTATACCGTGTCGAAAGGTTCAACCGTCGAGGCATGAGCAAGGTGAATGGCATGCGCGTTCAAGGTTCAGCCACAGCGATTTCCTGGATCCCGAGCGAATCGGTCACCGGGGCAGTGTTCCGGGTCCCGTTCGAGGTGGGCTTCTCCCATTACGACCAGCCTCCGCCGGACTCGGGGTTGGACGTCGACAGCTTGCTCGCCGCGGACGGCGCCCGCTTCGTCAACCAGCTGCAAGCCTGGGTCGAGGTGCAGGACGGCGCCATCCTCGACAGCGGCCATGGCGGTGGGGGACGCATCGGATCCACGACCTTGCGGCTGGCGGGGCTCGGCATGACGTTCGCCGCAGTGGCGTTGCCTGATCTGCGCCGGACCGAGAAGGTTTCGGATACCGCAGTCCGCTTCACCCAGACGGCGGGTGGGCGCACGGGCGTTCCCGCCCCACGTCGAGTGAGCCACCCTCCTTTCGTCCAGTTCGCGGCCCCGTTGGCGTGGACGACCCTGAGCCTGACGCTGCACGCCGACGGGCAGCAGGAGCCGGAGCTGGTAGGCGTGAGTCCGTTCCCGCGGCACTGGGTGTACGACGCCGACGGCAACCTCAGCACCAAGTCGGCCACCATCGACTACAAGCAGTGGAGCACTTCGGCGTTCGGCAAGCACACGCCGTGGGGTGACACCGACTCGCCGGCATTCGTCAGCGAGGTGGAGACCGCGCTGGAGCGGGAGCTGTCGAGCACGATCATGCGAGGTGCGGCCAAGCCTGCGATCCGCAAGCTCCGAGCCGGCGACATGCTGGCCGAGCAGGGCGAGGAGGCCGACGAACTTTTCTTGTTGCTCGACGGCGTGCTGCGTGTCGATGTCGACGGCAAGGAGCTGGCCGAGATCGGGCCAGGGGCGGTCTTGGGGGAGCGGGCCATCCTGGAGTCTGGTCGACGTACTGCGTCGTTGTCTGCTGTGACCGCGTGTACGGTCGCTGTCGCCGGCCGCGACAGTGTGGACCCTGACACGTTGCGTGAGGTCGCTCGTGGGCACCGCCGCGAAGAAGGCGCCCAAGGCCCTTAATAGTCATGCGTTGTCGGTGGGTCTTGGTCGTCGTGTCGGCTCTTCAGCTGGCCGTTGGGGTCGTCGGTGAGGTGGTGGCGTTGCGTCGCCGCACCGCGTACGACTTCACGCCGTTGGGACTGCGCGGTGGGCCAGCGCACGTCGGCCGGGACTCGCTTGCGCTGGGGACGGGTCTGTCCGCCCCCGTGGTCATGTTGGCTGCACAGGGCATGGCCATCAGGAGACTGGCCATCGGACCGAGCCGCGCGGCGGGTCGCTGTTTGGGCGTCCTGGGCGCTGGCATGGTTGCGGGCTATCTGGGCGAGCGGGGTGTCCGTCGACGGCTGACGGTGGCGGGGTGGGATCCCGTCGAGAGCTCGGTCAGCGTTGTGGGTGTGGTGCTCTCGCTGGCGATGGCAGGCGTGAGCGTGGTCGCCGAGGCTCACGGTGGCAGCTGAGGTGTTGCAGCCATGACGCACGAGGGCGGCGGTGGAGCAGCGCCCGACTCACTGCCGGCGGGGACGATCACGTTGCTCTTCAGCGACATCGAGGGCTCGACGGTTCTGCTTCAGCAGCTGGGTCACCAGTGGGCGGAGGCGTTGACCGCTCAGCGCTCCATCTTGCGGCATTGTTTCGCCGCGCAGGGCGGACACGAGATGGGCACCGAGGGCGACAGCTTCTTCGTGGTGTTCTCCTCGGCGCGCGCCGCCCTCGCTGCGGCTCTGGAGGGGCAGCGTCGTCTGCAAGCTCATCCGTGGCCCGGCGGCCTGCCGGTTCGGGTACGGATGGGACTTCACACCGGTGAACCGCAGCGGCACGAGGACGGCTACATCGGCATCGACGTTCATCGTGCCGCGCGGATCGCCGCCACCGCCAACGGCGGCCAGGTGGTGCTGTCGGAGCCCACGAAACTGCTGATCGGCACGACGCCACACGGTGTGCACGTACGCGACCTTGGCTGGCACCGTCTCAAGGATCTTGAGGGGCTGAACCACCTCTTCGACGCCGTCGAGGTGCGCGCCGAGGGACTCCCCACCTTCCCGCCGCTCAGGACCCTGGGCACGCTGGCGAACCTACCGACACCGTCTACGGCACTAATCGGGCGAGGCGAGGACGTGAGTCGGCTGGCCTCGATGTTCGAGCGCGACGGGGCTCGGCTGGTCACGTTGACCGGTCCGGGTGGCACCGGAAAGACCCGGCTTGCCGTGGCGGTGGCATCCACTCTGAGCGATCGCTTTCCGCACGGGATCTTCTTCGTCGAGCTGCACACGGCGGACAGAGGGGCCTTGATGTGGGTCGGGATCGGTGAAGCCGTGGGCGTCACTGGTGAGGCCGATGAACAGCCGCGCGAGCGCGTACTGCGCTTCCTCGGGGACCGGCGAGCGTTGCTCGTGCTGGACAACGTGGAGCAGATCGCGGATGCCGACGAGGTCATCGACCAGTTGTTGATGCACGCTCCGGAGGTCTGTGTCCTGGCGACGTCCCGTCGCACGATGCATCTGGTGAGCGAGTTCGAGTACCCGGTGCCTCCGCTAGAGCTGCCGTCTCGCGGCATGTCGTCGCCAGACAACGTGCAGCGCAGCGGCGCTGTCGAGCTGTTCGTCCGCCGCGCGCGGATGGCGCATCCGCATTTCGAGCTGACCGCGGAGAACGTGAGAGACGTCGCCGAGCTGTGCACCAAGCTCGACGGCCTGCCGCTGGCGATCGAGCTTGCGGCGGCACGGTCTCGTCTGCTGAGCCCCCGAGCGATGGTGAAGCGCATCAACGAGCGGCTCGGACTGGGCGTGTCTGCCTCGGACCGTGCGCCACGTCAGCGGTCGCTGGGTGACACGATCGCGTGGAGCTACGACCTGCTCGACGAGGTCGACCAACGTGTCTTCCGGCGGCTCGGGGTGTTCTCGACGAGCACCGACCTCGAGGCTGTCGAGCTGGTTGCTGCCTTCGATGTACCGGACTTCTTCGACGTGGTCGCTCGGCTCGTCGATGCCAGCCTGGTCAAGGTCGTGGACTCCACGGATGCCGAGCCGAGGGTGTCGATGCTGGAGACGATCCGGTCCTTCGCGCGTGACCGGGTCGAGGCCACCGACGAAGGGGAGGACCTGCGACTGCGCCATGCCCGGTGGTGCTTGGCGGCCGCGACCGAGGTCGTCGAGCTGTTGCGCGGTCCGACCCAGATGTCGGCGTTGGACCGGATGGATCTGGTGGAGGAGGACGTCCGCTCAGCTCTGGACTGGTGCCTCCGGCCAACCGACGGATTTGACCATCGAGTGGAGACGGGTTTCGACATCCTGGCGGTCATGACCACCTACTGGTACCGGTTTGGGTACGTGGCCGAGGGCCGAGGCTGGTTCGAGCGTGCCTTGCGCGCATCTGGCGGGGTGGAGTCCGCCGGCATGGTGGACGTCCTCCACGGCATAGGGATCATGATGTATCAACAGTCAGACTTGGCTCCAGCCATCGAGGCGTTCGGCCGGGCTCTGGACCTGGCCCGTCGGTTGGATGATCGCGGTCGGGAAATGAGGGAGTTGAACAGCCTCGGCATCACTCACCGCGAGGCTGGTGATCTGACGTCGGCTCGGACGTTGATCGACGACAGTCTGCGGCTCGCCATCCAGCTGGGCAACGACCAGCGTGAGGCAACCGCCCTGACCAACATGGTGATGGTCCTGATCGACTCCGGCGACTTCGAGGGAGCCGTCCAGATGGCGTACCGCGCGACGACCGTGGACGAGGCCCGCGGAGATCCGTGGGGGGTGGCGATCAACAACGCCAACTTGACCATGGCACTGTTGCGCGCGGAGGGTCCTCGCCGTGCCTACGACCATCTCGCCCGCGTGGCGACCCAGATACTGGCGCTGAAAGATGTCGAGCTGTCGATCGTCGTCGTCGAATTGTTCGCAGCCGCGCTTGCGGAGCTCGGTGACTGCCAGCGTGCGCCGCGGCTGATGGGCACCGCCGACAGGCAGCGTGAGAAGGCGGCCCTACCTCGCTCCGACCCCGACACTGCCCATCTGGAACGCTCGCTCGAGCGGGCCAGGCAGGCGATGTCTCCGGTGGAGTGGGACGAGGCCCACCAAGTCGGCAAGACCATCTCGGTGGAGGAAGCCGTCGACGCAGCGCTGGCCGCCGTCGTGAGTAGCGCCCAGGACCGTTGTGATGTAACGGAGTCCAGAGGTGCGGGGTAACTGGTAGGTCCGGCGGACGACAGGTCAGGTCCTTGATGGCGGCAATGAGCCTCCCCGGGCCACCAGCCGGGCGCACACCAGATAGCGGGAGTGGTCATCGATGCCGGTCACGACCTTCAGCTCGGTCCCGTCGGCGAGGAACACCCCGCCCATCACGTCCATCTGCCACAACGCCATCGGCCGCGACCGTTCCCACCGCTTGTAGTCACTGCGGCGCCGCTTGCGCGGCTGCGCCTCGATCAGCCGGTGCCGATCCAGACACCGGTAGACCCCCGACCGCGACGGCACGTCCCCGACCAGCTGCCCCACGCTCGTGCTCACGGCCCAGCTGGAACAGGATCCGGTCCGGACCCCACGCCGGATGCGCCAGGCGCAGCGTCAACACCCGCTCCTCCACCGCCGGCGGCATCTGATGCGGACACGAACCCGGACGAGACGACCGGTCCGCCAGATTGCCATCCCGCCCTCGCTGGCATAGCGGCGCAACCACGCGTGCACCGTCTGTCGGGCCACCCCGAACCGGCGGGTGACCTCCGTCACCGAGGCGCCCTCCAGCACCCCAACACGGCGCGATACCGCTGCTCCACCACCGCCAGCTCCACCAACATCCGCGGGCCTCCCTCCCGGTCAGATACGACCAAGGAGAGCGCTGTCAGCGCGTCGGCAAGCCGGCAGGTGTCACGCAGGAACCGAACGCACTGTCGCGCAGGACCCGAACAAGCATCCCGGAACTGTCACCCACCTACCGAAACCCAGGTGTCCAGCATCAACCGGAGACGCACACGGAGGCCCCGTGACCGATCGGTGACCATGACGCCCTCAGAGACGACAGTGCGGCGACGTCTCGAACACGTCGCCGCAGGTGAGGGGGTGTGCGCCAGGAGGGAATCGAACCCCCAACCCGCTGATTAAGAGATGCGAGCGGGCTGTCGCCAGGTGTCGCCTATTGTCGCTGCCAGGCGTGAATTGCCGCCGTTCTGTCGCCTTCTGCCGCTCCTCGGAGCCCCGCGTCGCCCGGCTTGGCTACATAATTGGCTACACGGGCCGCTTCGTGCTGGCCAGCGACATCTGGCGGCTGACACGTCAGATGCACATGGCGGCAATCGGCGTACCGCCATGCGGCGGATGCAGTTCTGCGCGGTGTGGTCGTCCGCTTATAGGGCTTGTATGACTTGGAGGGCCTCCCGGTGGTCCGCGGGTGCAGGTCGGTATCGACGCGTCGATCACCGCGAACCATCACGTGGCCGTGCGCCACATCGACGCCGACGGGACGGCGGTCACGTCCCGGTTCCGGGTGCCGCCGACGCTGGCCGGCCTGGAGACGTTGACCCGCCGCCTGGGTGAGTTTCCGGGCGCGCTGGCGGTTGGGCGAGCCGACGTCGATGACCTGGCTGCCGCTGGCCGCGGCGCTGCGCGACGGCGGCGGGCAGCTGGCGCTGGTCGGGTCCCGGCACACCGCGCGGCTGCGCGGGGCGATCAGCGGCAAGAACAAGTCCGACGTCATCGACGCCGACGTGCTGGCCCGCGCCGGGGACGTCTTCGACCTGCACCCTGTGGTGTTGCCACAGCCCGGCCCAGCTGGCGTTGCGTCGGGTGGTGACCCGTCGCGGCGACGCGGTCATCGACGCCAACCGGTACCTGCGCCGGCTGATCTGGCTGGCCCGGTGGGCGTTCCCCGATGTGTGGAACGCCTTCGGCGGTTCGCTGCCCACCGCCAAGGCGGTACTGGGACGGTGGCCCCACCTGCAGGCGCTGGGGAGTTGCGCGCCGCTCGTCGCTGACCGCCGTGGTCGCCGTGGTCGGCGAGCACACCCGAGGTGTCGGTGACGTGCCGGCCAGGGTTGCCCAGATCCGAGCCGCCGCCCGGGACTGGGCAACATTTTGGGAAGGGCGCCTCGACCTGGACGCCCTGGCGTGGGACGTCGGCGAGTACCTCGATGACCTATCGGCCGCCGGTGACCGGGTGCAGCGGGCCCACCACCCAGGCCACCGTCTATTGGGAACGGTTGTTCGGCGACGACCCGCTGCTGTGCTCGGTGCCGGGGATGGGTCCGATCACCGCCCCGGTGGTGCGGGCGTTCCTCGGCGACGGCCACGGGTTCACCACCGCGAAGGCGGCCGCCAGCTACGTCGCGATCACCCCGTCGAACTGGTCGTCGGGGACGGTGACCCAACCCAGCCGGTCCATCACCAAGGAAGGGCCGGGGCCGCGGTCGAGGACGGTCCAGGTCCGTCCGCCATTGCCTGGATGCAGCGGCCGAAACGCACCGCTCGATGACACGTGTCATGTGTAGGTGGTGACGTCGGGTATGCGAAGGCTCGGCACCCGGCGGGCAGGGTCGTGGCATGGACTCCACGACAGCCGCCATCGAGCTGACCGACCTCGCCAAGACGTTCCGCACTCCCGGTGGCGAACGCGTCCGGGCAGTCGACGGGATCGACCTCACGGTCCGGACGGGCGAGGTGGTCGCGTTCCTCGGGCCCAACGGCGCCGGCAAGACCACCGCCCTGGACCTGGTGCTCGGACTGACCCGCCCCACCGAGGGTCGTGTCGAGGTGTTCGGCCGGTCGCCACGCACGGCGGTCGAGGCCGGCCGGGTCTCCGCCGTGCTCCAGACGGGCGGACTGCTCCGCGACCTCACCGTCCGCGAGACGGTGCGCATGATCTCCTCGACGTTCCTGGCACCGGCGTCCGTGGATGAGGTCATCGAACGTGCCGGCCTGACGCCGCTGCGGGACCGGAAGGTCGGCAAGTGCTCGGGTGGCGAGCAGCAACGGCTGCGCTTCGCCCTCGCCCTGCTACCCGACCCGGACCTGCTGATCCTTGACGAGCCCACCGCCGGCATGGATGTCACCGCACGCCGCGAGTTCTGGCGCACGATGCACGCCGAGGCGACCGCTGGCCGGACCGTGGTCTTCGCCACGCACTATCTCGAGGAGGCCGACGCCTTCGCGAGCCGGATCGTGCTGGTCGCCGGCGGCCGGGTGGTGGCCGACGGACCGACGGAGCAGATCCGGTCGCGGGCGACCGGCCGCACGGTCAGCGCCGACGTCACGGACACCGCGGTCGCCCAGCGCGTCCGCGACCACCCCGGAGTCGGAGAGGTCGACCTGGCCGGGCACCGCCTGACGGTGACGGTGTCGCCCGACCACTCCGACGACGTCGCCCGCTTCCTGCTGGGCAGTCTCAACGGTTCAAACCTCGAGATCACCTCCGGCTCCCTCGAGAGCGCCTTCGTCGCACTCACCAGCTCCACCGCCAACCCCACCGCTGGCTCCTCCGCCAGCCCCACCAGCGACACCGAGGAGAGCCGACGATGAACGCCACCTTCCTGGCACTGGAGATCAAGCGGGTGCTGCGCGACTACGCATCGATGTTCTTCATCGTGGTGCTCCCGGCCTTCTTCTACCTCATCTTCGGCGCGGCGCAGGAGTACTCCAAGCAGGACGCCGGCAACGGCAATGTCGCGATGCTCATCATGATCTCGATGGCGGCGTACGGCGCGGCGACCGCGACCACCGGGATCGGGGGACGCGCCGCGGTCGAGCGGATGCAGGGGTGGGGCCGTCAGCTCGGGCTCACCCCGCTGCGGGACTTCTCGTTCGTGTCGATGAAGACGGTGCTCGCCGTGATCATCGGGTCGGTCCCGATCGTCTTGACCTACCTCCTCGGCGTGCTGACCGGCGCGGAGGGGACCTTTGCGACGTGGGCGCTGAGCGCACTCGCCCTGGTGCTCGGCGCCATCGTCTGGGCGCTCTACGGGCTGTGCGCCGGCCTGCTGTTCGGATCGGAGGCGGCCGTCGGAGCCGCATCGGGCCTCCTGGTGATCCTGGCCTTCCTCGGCAACATCTTCATCCCGCTGTCCGGCACGATGCTGACGATCGCGAAGTTCACCCCGCTCTACGGGTACGTCGCCCTGGGCCGCTACCCGCTGACGGAGGGTTACGTGCTCGACGGCGACCGCCTCGTCCACGAAACGCTGTGGATCCCGGCGGCTAATGTGGCCGTGTGGACCGCGATCCTGGCCCTGCTGGCGACTTGGCTGGTACGCCGCGGACGTGGACGCCAGTGAGCCAGCCCGTCGCTGCAGCCGACCTTCCGCTTCCGGAGCGCGAGCCCTGGGCGCGCTACGGCTGGTTGATGGGCACGATCTGGTTGGGCTTCCTGGCGTTCCCGCTCACCGGCATCGTCTCGGGCGGGATGCCGTTGCTGGTGAAGCTCGCGGCGGTGACGTGCATCCTGGTCTTCGCAGCCATCTACGTGCTCGGGCTCGTCCGGATGAACGACGACGCGTGGGGCGGCTCGACCGGCAAGGGCGTGGGGTACGTCGCGGCCCTGACCGCGCTGACCCTGACTGCCGTGAGCCTGGCCGGCGAGCCGGCGCTGGGCACGACACCGTTCATCGTCGCGTTCGGCATGTTCGCGCTCCCGCTGCGCACCGCCGGCGCGCTGCTCGCGGTCGTCGTCGCGACGGTGCTGGTGCTGCCGCTGGCACTGGAGTCGTTCAGCCACAGCTGGTACGTCGCGCCCGTCGTGCTGACCGTCGGGCTGGCGACCGCCACCGTGCGTGTCCTCGAGGACCGGCAGACGACCTACCGCACGATGGCCGACGAGATCACGCTGGGCGCTGAGCGGGACCGGGTGGCCCGCGACGTGCACGACGTACTCGGTCACTCCCTGACGGTGGTCACCGTCAAGGCCGAGCTGGCCGAGCGACTCGTCGACGTCGACCCCGATCGCGCCCGAGCGGAGCTCGCCGAGATCCAGTCCCTGACCCGCCAGTCGCTTGCGGAGATCCGTGCCACCGTGGCCGGGCTGCGGATCGCGCGGCTGACCGATGAGCTCGAGGCCGCGTCCGGCGCGCTCACGGACTCGGGCGTCGAGTGCGCCGTGCCCGGCGACCCGTCGCTGGTCGACCCCCGGCACCGGATCGTGCTGGCGTGGGCACTGCGCGAGGCAGTGACAAACGTCGTACGCCACAGCGACGCACGCACGTGCGTGGTTAGGTTCGGCGCGGACTGGCTGGAGGTGACCGACGACGGGCGCGGCATGGGCGGTCACAAGGAGGGCAGCGGCTTGCGCGGCCTGCGGGAGCGGGTCCGCGGTGCCGGCGGCACGGTCGAGGTCGTCACCGCACACGCCGGACTCGGCACCCCGGCCGGCACCACGGTCAGAGTGCAGCTGTGACCGTCCGGGTGCTGATCGCCGACGACCAGGCACTGGTGCGCGGGGCGCTCGCGGCCCTGCTGGCACTCGAGAGCGACCTCGAGGTGGTGGCCGAGGTGGCCCGCGGCGACGAGGTCGTCGAGGCTGCCCGGGCCTCGTCGGCCCAGGTCTGCCTGCTCGACATCGAGATGCCCGGAGCCGACGGGATCGAGGTCGCGGCGCGGGTGGCCGCCGAGCTCCCCGGTTGCCGGACGCTGATGGTGACCACTTTCGGGCGGCCCGGCTACCTGCGCCGGGCGCTGGAGGCAGGCGCGAGCGGCTTCGTGGTCAAGGACACTCCGGCGCGCGAGCTTGCTGAGGCGGTACGACGGGTGCACGCGGGCCTGCGGGTGGTGGACCCGTCCTTGGCAACCGAGTCACTTCTCGGAGGACCCAACCCGCTCACCGAGCGGGAGCGGTCGGTCCTGCGTGAGGCACTGGACGGCTCCACCGTCGCCGTTCTCTCCGCGCGGCTGCACCTGTCCCCGGGGACGGTACGCAACTACCTCTCCTCGGCCATCGGCAAGACGGGTACGACGACCCGCGCCGAGGCGGCTCGCACCGCCGAGGAGCGTGGCTGGCTCTGACTCTGAGGCAGTCACCCGCTCATCCTGCCATTTTGTAGCGTTCACTCCATAATAATGGGATGGGTCGGCCGCGAACCTTCGACGAGGACACCGTCCTCACCGCGGCGATGTATGCCTTCCGCCGCGAGGGCTACGCGCGGATCTCGGTCACGCGCCTCGAGCAGGCGACCGGACTGCGGACCAGCAGCCTCTACAACGCCTACGGCGACAAGGCTGGGCTGTTCGAGCGCGCGCTCGACCACTACGTCACCACGTTCATCGAGCCCCGGCTCTCGGCGTACGCCGGACCCGACGCGACGCTGGAGGATCTCGAGGGTCTGTTCCTGTCCTTGCTGGAGCCACCTCTCAACGACGGTTTCGGCTGCCTGGTCATCAACTCGGCCGTCGAGCTCGGCGACGACCCCGTCGCCGCGCCAGGGGTGAGCAGAGGCCTCCAGGCCGTGGCCGACCACCTCGACAGCGTGCTCGGGCGCGAGCTCGGCGACGTTGCGGACGCCCCTGCGCTCGCGCTGCTCTACCAGGGCCTGCTCGTCCAGTCCCGCGCCGGCCTGACCACGGACCGGCACCGCGCCGCGGTACGCCAAGAGTTCGCCCGGATCCGGGCACGACGAGAGGAAGCACGATGAAACGAGCACTCAACCCCGCGACGGTGCCAACGTCCCCGTTCTACGCGCAGGGGATCGAGGTCACCGGTGTGTCCCGGACCGTCTTCGTCTCGGGCCAGGTCGGCATCGACCCGGAAGGCCGGACGGCCGAGGGCATCGCCGGCCAGGCACGCCAGGCGGTGGCCAACCTGAACGCCGTGCTCGCCGAGGCTGGGCTCGCGCCAGACGCGATCGCGAAGCTGACGATCTACCTGACCGACCCCGAGCACATCGGTCCTTTCGCGGAGGCCGCGGGACCGACCCTGCCGGCCGATCCTCCCGCCACCACGCTGCTCATCGTGCAGGCCCTGGCCGCCCCCGACCTCCTGGTCGAGATCGAGGCCGTGGCCGTGGCCTGAGCTACGAGGCTCGGCGGGCGCGTCAGACCTCACGCTGGGCCACGGACGACCCAGGCGGACACCTCCTGGGTGAAGCGGCCTCTTGGCAGGAGCGCCCGGCACTGGTCGCGCAGCAGCGCCTGGCCCTCCGCGTCACGGTCGAGGACATAGGCACCGGCCGGTTCCACGCCGAGAGTGAACGGGTCCCACCAGTCATCGAAGTCGTCGAACGACGTCGAGACCACGAGCACCGACTCCTCGACGTCCTTCAGGTCGGCGGCGCGCAACAGCTCAGCGAGCTAACCCTTCTGGGTTCCTGCGCGCCCGGATTCGTCATGCGCGGACGGTTCCAGCCGTTTCGCGGCGTCCCAGAACACGGCCAGCGGGGTGTCGCGCGCGCCGAGGTCCCAGACTGCCGCCGCCACCAGGCCGCCGGGTCGGGTGACCCGACTCATCTCCCGCAGGCCTGCGACGGGGTCGGTGAAGAAGTGGACAGCCAGCTGGGACACCGTGCGGTCGAAGGTCGCGTCGTCGAAGGGCAGGTCTTCGGCGACTGCGTGACGCACATCCACCCCCGGGAGACGGGAGCGAACAGCCGCGACAAAGGAAGCAGAGGCATCCGCCGCACCCACTTCCGCACCCAGGCTGATGAGCTCGGCGGCGAGCGCACCCGGACCGCAGCCGACGTCGAGGATCCGTTCGCCCCACTGGGGCAAGCGGGCCTCGAGACCTCGTGGCAAGCAGATTGCCGTCTGCCGCGTCAGCGCACGCCGTAGACGTCGCCTCGTGGCCGGCTAGAGAGGACGGCGACGGTGTGGGAGCTTTCGTCGATGCGTACACGACGCGGTAGGTGCCGAGGTGAACCGCGTGTCGACCCGGATACGGCCCCGAGAGTTCACCGCCCAGTCGAGGTGCATGGGGTCCCAATCAACACGGGGTCTGGGCTGTGCTGGTCAGGCGAGGAGCTTGTCGAGCAGGCTCCCGAGCTGCTGACGTTCCGTCGGACTCAGCCTGGCTGTGACGGTGAACCCCCGAGCCACCCGGTCAGCGAGGTCGGTGCGCAACGCAGCGCCTCGTCGCGTCAACTGCAGCAGCTTCACTCTGCGGTCGGACCCGGTGACGCGTTCGACGAGGTTCAGCTGCCCCAACCGGTCCGCGAGCCCGGTGACGTTCGATGCGTCGCAGCTGAGGTGGTCAGCAAGGCCACGCATGGCCGATGGCTGCTCAAGCCAGAGCACCGCTCGGGCCTGCAGGGGGGTGAGTCCGAGCTCGGCTGCCAAGGCCGCGAAGTCGGCCCTCGCCCGCTCGGTCACCTGAAACAGCCGACGGCTGAGGGCGTGCGCGTCAGCGAGGCTGGCGGCAGTCGTCGCGGGCACGCCTGAACGATAAACCATATCCTCAACTGTTGACAACCTCAAGTATCTGTCGGAGTATGGAACTCCTTTAGTACCTCAACAATCGAGGAGCACCATCATGCCTACCGCAGCCCCGCAGACATCCGCGCGCAGCACGCCCGCGTTCACCCCAAGCACCGGCCGCACCTGGCGCACCGGTCTGACCAGCATCGGCATCGCTCTCGCCGCAAACCTCGCTGTCCTCGCCGTCGCCGTCCTGGCGGGCGCCGACATGGTCGCTGCGCAGATGTCGATCGGCGCCTTCTTCGTGGCCATGAACACCGTCGTCCCGCTCCTGATCGCCTCGCTCGTCCTCCTCCCACTGCGCCGGTGGGGCGCCGGGGCCTGGCGAGTCCTGGCGACGACGGGCCTGGCAATCGGACTGGTGAGTTCTGCGGCTCCCTTCACCGTGTCGGCCGATGACCCGACGCGCGCGGCGTTGGCAGCCATGCACGTGATCACCGGAGTGGTCTGGTTCCTCGTCGTCCGTCGGGCCTCTGCCCGGGCAGCGGCCTGACGTGGTGCGGTCAAAGCTCTCCGCGCTGGAGCGGCGGTGGCTCGCGCACCCACCCCAGACCCTGGCGCGGATCGCCACGGTAGACGCCGACGGCATGCCGCACGTGGTACCGGGAGGCTGGTCCTTCGACCCCGCCACCGACGAGATGATCCTCGGGGGCCGCGACGTGCCCTGCACCCAGCGGGCGATCCACGTCCGGGCGTCGGGCCGCGCGGCGGTCGTCGTCGACGGGCTCGCTCCCGGGCCGGGGTGGTCACCCTGGGCGTTCATTGTCCGTGGCCGAGCCCGGGTTGACGACGACCTCGGGGTGATCCGCATCGCCGTCGACCAGGTGACATCCTGGGGACTGGAATCGGTCACTGCCGGCGCCGCCGCAGGCGAGTGACCAGTGCCCTGTGAGGAACAGCGCGCCCACCACGACCATCCCCAACGCCGACACCAGGTCAGACCTGCCCCTTCGGTCGACCCGAGTGGCAGGTCGACTCGGAATGCGAAGTCGCCAACGTTCCGCAAGCCGAGCCCTTCCGGGACGGTGACACCGCGACCGGGCTGCATGGCTTCGATGCTCCGCTGACCGTTCGGTCGCCGGGAAATCTGGGCGTCTGCTGCGGGATGATGCTGACTATGCCGAGCCGAATCGCCGCTATCGCAATCGACGCCGTGCATCCTCGAGGAGTAGCCGACTTCTGGTGCAGCGTTCTCGGATGGTCTGTGATTGATGAAGACGACGAGGTGATCAGCATGGCGCCATCCGACGGGGCGTGGCCGACGATCGACGTGCTGAGCGTTCCTGAGGGCAAAACCGTCAAGAATCGTCTCCACCTCGATCTGCGCGCCGACGGCGTGGCGACGCCGGATGAGGTCGAGCGACTTCTCAGTCTGGGCGCCCGCCGGGTTCAGGTGGGGCAAGGACCAGACGTGAGCTGGGTGGTTCTGGCCGACCCAGAGGGCAACGAGTTCTGTCTGCTCTCGCGCTCGGTCCAGGAAATATAGCTGCTGTGCGGCGCCCGTTGGCCAACCCACTTGCCGATCCCTACCGGACAAGATCGCCTTAACAGCGCTCGATGATCCGGCCACCTCGAGCAGGAGGTCATCGCTGGTCGATCCGTCGCTCATCCAGCTGCCAGAGTGTGTGCGTGCACGCCGCCCCACCCGCCCGTAGTCAGCCAGCGCGTCGCTCAATTACCCGAAGGGGTCACCGGTCAGGTGTACTGGGGCCATTCCTTCCCGATCGACCGGATCAGCTCTGGGTACACCAGCGTGCGCCGAATGGGTTTGATCCCGCTCATGTAGACCTTTCCGAGGAGCCCATTGGGCTTCACGAGAGCCGTCATCTGTGCGTGGTATCCGCCGTTGCCGTCCGCCACCCAGCCGATGTGCATCAGCGCGTGCACGGTCCGGTTGGCGAGCTCGGCGACGTACTCGGTGTCCGTCTGGTAGACCGCGACGAAGGGGACCATCTCGAAATCCCGACCGCGCCGCCCGTTACGGAGATCGTCCGGGAGCCGGCTGCGGAGGGTCTGCACCCGCTTACCAAGGCCCGTGCCCTCCTTGTCCAATCCCAACAGTGAGCCGAGCTTCCAACGGATCGCGAAGAGGTTCGGGAGCACAAAGCCGGACATGTCGTCGTCGCCGGCCGTAAACCCTCTCACGAACCGATCCAACTCGGCCGGGCCGCCGGGGGTCGGCAGCTCCCACACATCCTCCACCCGGAAGTCTTCGGTAAACTCGTGGATTCGCCAGGGTCGGCCGGTGTACTCGGAGTTCGGGATCCTCATTCTCAATACTCCATCCGGCTCAGATCGATCATCGCTGATAGCTGCGACACGAAGACCGCCAGGAAGATGCGTCGATATTCCACCCCCTCCTGTCCCGTGTCGGGGTCCGATTCTGATCTGCGGGTTCAGCAGGCGCCGACGGAGCACCTCGTGCAACGTCGGGTCGGGCCCTCGCAGCGTACTCCGGCTCCCGGAAGCCGATCCTCAAGCGGGCCTGATCATCCGAGTCATGGGTGGGCCGCCGGGGTGCAGCGGTGCGGCTGGTCCGAGTTTCTGGAACCCGACGCGCTGGTAGTAGGCGCTGTTGCGCGGCTGTGCTGTTTCCAGGTAGCAGGCGACACCGGTGCTGTCGGCCTGGGCGAGGACGGGCTGCAGGAGCTGGGGGCCGAGCCCGTGGCGTTGAGCGTGGGGGTGAACGCCGAGGATCTGCAGGTACCAGACCGGCTCGGACGGGAAGACGGCGTCGATGCTGGCACCAAACCGGGCTAGGTCGAAGATGTTGCGCGGGACCTGCATGGCCAGCGCGGCGGTCGCGGGCAAAGTCCGTACCTTGCGGCGTCCGCTCATCGGGTAGCGGCCAGGCGGCAGCCACACCGCCACTCCTTGGAGCCGGCCGTCGTCGCGGGCCGCGAGGACACCGCCGAACGCGAGTGCGTCGCGCGCTGCCACGCCGGTGATGCCGCGCAACGCGGTCTTGCGTCGACCGGGGTCGGGCACGACGTGCCGCCACCCGGGGTCATCGTGCAGGGCGGCGGCCAGCACGGCGGCGGCCAGAGCGACCTCGCCGCGGCGCAGCGGCGACACAGCGGCCGCAGCGCTGGTCATCGGGGTGCGCCGCCCCTCGGGGTCGCGCCCTGGTGCGGCGGTGGCCGGTCCGACGGAGCCGTGACCGGCGCCCGTTGGTGGGTCATGCCCAAGCCGGGTCGAGCCGGGCCCGCCGGTAGCCCCGCTCGGTGAGGAGCGTGCCGGCGATGATGACCGGGACCCAGACCACGACCGGTAGGGAGACCACCGCGATGGCAGAGACCAGCGACGTGACGCTGCCCCAGAGCAGACGGAGCTGGACAGGCCGCGCCGAGCCGCGCCCGGCGGGAGGCCGGCGGGCCAGCTGCAGCCCGCGGGCGGCGGCAGCCGCCGTCACGACCGCGACGGCCAGCAGGACCACTCGCACGCCGGCAGGCAGCGTTGCACCCGGACCAGTCAGGGCGACCGCGCTGACGGCCGTGACGGCGACGCACCCGACGTAGCCCGTGCCCCAGCCAGTGCTCCAGTCCTGCCTCGAACCGGCAGCCATCACCACCGCCGCACACAGCAGCGCCACGGCACCACCCGCGACGTGCACGACCAGCACGACGGTGCGGACATCAACCGCGCCCACGACACGCTCCTCCGCGCCGGCAGCCCAGCCACCGTCCGGGTCGCTCGCTGACTGCCAGGTCCATGGTGGCCGGTGGCCTACCTGGGTCGGCGCCGGCGGCCACCCCGACACGCGGGCCGGTGACCAGACCCGCCGACTGGTGTCGGGGACGAGCGCCGACGCCAGCAGCGACCGAACGAGCAGGATGTCGGACAGGACCTCGAAGGCCACGGTGAGCCCTGGCGCGACCATCAGCACGAGCGGGAGCGCACCGCACTTCGCGCCTGTGCCTCGGGGCCCTTTCGTTCGGCGGTCCCTGCTGCGCCCGCAGTGCAGCCGCCCCGCCCCCACGAGCCTGCTCGGTGAGCGACATGGCCGGCCTCCTCGGTGCGGGAACCTGTCGGTGTCAGGATGTCCAGGACACCACCGTCTTGTCAATGCCAAGATTGTCGGGTGATGATGAGAGGGTGACCACGAAGAACACGACTGCGGCCGGGCCGCGACGCCCGTACCACCACGGCGATCTGCGCCGGGCCCTGCTCGACGCCGCTGCCAGCGAGATCGCCCGGATCGGCATCGCGGACCTCAGTCTTCGGGCGCTGGCCCGCGCGACGTCGGTCTCCCACGCCGCACCGACGCACCACTTCGGCGACAAGCGCGGCCTGCTCACCGCGCTCGCCGTGCAGGGTCATCGGTGGCTCGCGGGCGAGCTGGAGGCCGTCGACGGCTTCCTCGAGGTGGGCGTCGCCTACGTGGACTTCGCTGTCGCCCATCCGGTGCACTTCGAGGTGATGTTCCGCCCCGACCTGCTGCACTGCGACGATCCGGAGCTGGTCCTCGCCCGGACCGCCAGTCGAGCGGTGCTGCAATCCGGCGCGGCGAAGATCAGCGCGGGCACGGAGGGCTCCGCGCAGAGCTCGGGATCGGCCGCGCTGGCGGCGTGGTCGCTGGCCCACGGGCTCGCTACCCTTCGTCTGACCGGCAACCTGCCGCCGACCACCGACCTTGCGGGACTGACCCGCGCAGCATTGCGCCAGCTCGTCGCCGGCCCGCCGATCTGAGCCGACCCAGGCCCTGCTGTTCCGCACACGATCGGCTATCGGAACGAGCCGGCCAGGCGCTACTCGGGTCCGGGACCGCCCCCGCTGGAGATTCCTCAAACGGACGCCGAGCGCGCCTTCGGTTCAGTCCCGGATTGGAGACCCGACAACCTCGAAACGGAACCCGCCAAAGGTGCCTGAGAGGAGCGGCCGCGCCGCAGCGATGGCCGCTTGAACCTCCGGCAGCGCGAGGGACGATTGGTGCGCTTCCGCGCTCTCCCACAGCTCCACAACGAAAACCGTGTCGGGTTCGTCGTCACTGACACCCACCTCGTACGCCAGGCAACCGACCTGCTGGAGAGCGGTGTTGCGCGCGGTGAGGTGCGCGACCAGCTCATCGCGCTTGCCCGGGGCGGCACCCAACGTGCCCACATTTGCGAAAGTCATGCTGGGCACTCTAATTCGCCGCATCGACAACAGCACCAGCGCCCGCAAGCCGATCGTGCTGCGGTACGCCGCAGCACGATCCTCCCAGCAGCGCCCTCAGCGGCCGAGGAGCGAACGTCGTCGGTTCCCTCCATACGGGGGCTCGCGAACGCCCTGAGGCAGATCGTCAGATCGCCGCCGCCAGCGCGGCGACTCCGGGTCCGTGGAGGTCGTCCAGCGCCACCCGCCGCCCGGACACGGCCAGGAGCAGTGAGAGCGCGGTGCCGCTCACTTCCGGACCGTCGCCGATCGAAACGTCGGCATCCGTTGCCGTCAGCCGGACACGGGCCACGAGCTCCTTGGCGCCGCCGAAGGATGCAGGGGTGCGAGCCTGTAGGCGGAGCGATCTGACGACGGCCTCCCGCGGGTAGGAGCGGGTGAGCCTGTGCCGTGCCAAAACGTCTGTGTTCAGCCTGTTACCGTCGCGAACGGGGTACGGGGGCGCCTGAGATGATCATGGCCGTGTCGTTGCGGCTGCTTTACTTGATCATGACCCGTGTGTTCGGCTGGCTTGCGCTGCTCAGCCGTAGCGACGCGGCCAAGGACGCGGAGATGCTCGTCTTGCGCCATGAGGTGGCGGTGCTGCGTCGGCAGGCTGGTCGGCCGCAACTGGACTGGGCCGACCGGGCGGTTCTTGCCGCGGCCGGTTACCTGGAGTCACCCGTTGCGTCGCCGTCGTGCTCGCTCGGTGGGGTCGGCGTCGTTGTCGAGCAGATGTTGGGCGCGGAGCAGGTGCTCGATTGCCGTGCGACCCAAGGTGTGGAGCGCCGCCCATCTGGAAAGACCTCGACGTGCCTGAGCTCCCTTCGCCTGCCCTGACCTGACCACGTTCGCTCGCCTCGACGAGCTCGGGCTTGAAGTCGTCGGACAGCGGCTCGAACCTGACCGAGCGGTCCTGGCGTGGCGTGTCGTCGAGCCAGACGGCTGGTGCCGCCGCTGTGGATGCGAAGGAACACCTCGCGACACCTTGGTGCGTCGGTTGGCGCACGAGCCGTTGGGCTGGCGTCCCACGACGCTGGAAGTCGCGGTCCGCCGCTACCGGTGCACCGGGTGCGGGCACGTGTGGCGCCAAGACACCAGCCTGGCCGCCGAGCCACGGGCGAAGCTGTCGCGCCGCGGACTGCGGTGGGCACTCGAAGGCATCGTGTGCCAGCACCTCGTCGCCCGCGTCGCCGAAGGCCTCGGAGTGTCGTGGAACACCGCCAACGATGCGGTGGGGGTCATGACGCCCACAATCCTGAACCGCGTAGCAACACGACAGATGCCGACATCCGGACGTGCTTGATCGGACCGTCAAGGTGTGCAGAGTCCCCCGCTTGATACCCCGAACCCACGGTCGAGTTGTGTCGTGCGCGCCATCGCGCAGCGCATTCTGAGTCCGAACCGCACGAGGATCCACTTACGGCCCGCGGATTTACCGCGACGCTACGAGGTCAGACGGGACCGGAAAACCGGGTCATCCGGGCGACGGTCTCGAACCCCAGACGTCGATAGATCGGGAGGCCAACGTTGCTGGCATCGAGGCCGGCCTGCGTTGCACCGGCATCTTGGGCAGCACGCAGTGCCGCGGCTGTCATCGCCCGGCCGACGCCGCGCAGTCGCCAGCCAGGCTCGGTGTTGACGAAGATCACGTTCGTCTGCGAGCCGAACAGACCGAAGCCCGACGTCGCGCGTACCGCGCCGTCACCGTCGACCGCGGCGAACAGCCGGAACGCCGGGGTCAGCGACCGCTGCGCCGCGGTGGTCCGGTCTTGCCCTAGGAGGTGCGCAATGGTGGCGCTTCTCATCAGCTATGCACGCGCTCAGCCGACCAGCCGATCCGTCCAGCGAGCGCGCCGACTCCTCGTCCACGCCCCCGGCTCAGGACAGAGCGGCGAGCAGCTGCGCCTTCGGTTCGTTGGACATCCCGACCAGTCCACGCGCGCGTGCCTCCGCCCGGAGCTGGACGACGCTCCACGTCTCGTCCGGGACCGTGACCCCGTCGGCCGCCGTGGGTTCGGCCACCGGCCCCCCCGAGGCAGCGGCTTCCATCGGCCCCGTGGCCCGGATTGGCTCCACAGCAGCTGCGGCCCGGTCCAGCTTCTTATGCAGCTTCTCGACCAGCGCACCGGACCTTGAGGCCGCCCTGCGCTGCGCCGCCGCCTCCTTCTTCCAGCGCTCCGCCTTCCCCGTCGCCTTGGTGAGCTTCGTCTCTGACTTGGTCAGCTGGCCCCGCACAACAGAGAGAGTCTTCTTCAGCTCCTCGTTCGTCGCGGTGAGCTTCTTGGTCGTACGTGCCTTCTGCTTGCTCATCAGATCCCGTTCGTCGGTGGATACCAGGGGTCAAAGTCGGATTCCCGACTATATCGCAGTGCCGACCGCGCCGTTGACGTCGCGATGACCATTCTGGGGGGGCCCACAGGTGAAGCCATGCACCCCGGCCGCCGCCAGCCGTGCAAGCCCCCCGGTTCCCTCAAACCGTCCCCAGAACCAACCGCCTGCCGAGCACCTACGGCCCCCGGCGCTTCACCGGTTTGCACGCGCGCGACCGTCCCGCAAGGGATCCCGCACGGACACGCACGCCACGCGAGGTTGCCGTCTACGTGCGACTCGCGAGTCGATGGTTGAGGGTTGCATCCGGTACCTCGGTACAGGTTTACCGTGAGGCTATGAGCGACAACAGGGCATTGGCTGACCCATCGTGGGTACCACTGGCGTGCACTCTGCCGACGGTGGAGCAGCCGTCGCGGCTGGCAGAGTTCGATGCGGTGTTCGCTACCGCGGTGCGGACGGTCGAGCGGATTGATGAGTCTCGCATCCGGTTGGACCTGCGGCCAGATCCGGCGGTGGCGGCGCGGGTCGCGGACCTGCTGGTACGGGAGACCGACTGCTGCTCGTTCTTCACCTTCACCCTGACCGCGACTGATGGCACCCTGCTGCTCGAGGTTGCAGTGCCGCCGGCGCACGTTGAGGTGCTCGACGCGATCGCCGACGGCGTCGCGGCAGGGAGGGGCGCATGACTGACGGGCTGCGCTCAGGTCAGGTCGCCGCCGCAGCAGGGGTGAATCAACAAACGTTGCGTTACTACGAACGCCGCGGCCTGATACTCGAGCCGGACCGCACCCTCGGCGGGCACCGGCTATATCCGCCGGAGACGGTGCGAGTGGTACGGGTGATCAAGACCGCACAGCGGCTCGGATTCACCCTCGGCGAGGTCGCGGAGCTCCTCGTCGCCGCTGCCCACCGGCACGGCAGCGATGACGCTGGGTTGCACGCCCGCGCGACGGCCAAGCTCGCTGAGACCGAACAGAAGATCGTCGACTTGGGTGTCATCCGTGACACGTTGCAGTCCGCGGTGGCCGCAGGCTGCGACGACCTGATCACCTGCACCGAATCGGCCTGCTGCCCCCTACCATTCGCGGAGCTCGCTCGAGTAGCGCCCGCCTGACCATCCTGGTCCGGGACGCCGGTGAGCTCGTAGGCTGCCTCGTGTGAACGTGCCGTTCCCGGAGCCGACTGGCCCGCCCGCACCTCGCGCCGAGGTCCTCCTGGGCTACCTCGACTACTTCCGCGCCCTGGTGGTGACCAAGGTCCAGGGGCTCTCGGACGCCCAGCTCCGGGTCAGTCTGCTGCCGTCGGGCTGGACGGTCATCGAGTTGGTGAAGCACCTGACGCACGTCGAGCAGCGTTGGCTCGTGTGGGGGTTCGAAGGTCAGCCGGTCGCGCGGCCCTGGGGAGATTCACAGGACAATCGCTGGTACGTCTCCGACAACGAGGACGGGCCGGACCTGGTGCGTGCCCTGCAGACGCAGGGAGCCGTCACCTCATCTGTCGTGCGGACGCACGAGCTGTCCGACGTAGGGCGGCCAGGTGAGCGTTGGGAAGGCGCTGCCCCGCCGACTCTGGAGCGGGTCTTGTTCCATCTCCTGCAGGAGTACGCGCGCCATGCCGGACACCTCGACGTCGTCCGCGAACTCATCGACGGCAAGGTCGGCGAGTAGCGCGCCGACATCGCCGTCCCGGTCGCCGATGCTTGGGTTCTCGCGGTGATCGCAACACCTGACTGAGTGGAGGTGTTGATCATCCGGTTCGCTAATCACATGATCACGGAGAACGTGCAGGTGTTTTGGGCTGAGCTGCAGCGTGGGGAGTTCATCAG
>JAABUN010003574.1_pt1 | contig 23666 bp, 19 predicted proteins | sample 5559311 | NCBI WGS metagenome assembly JAABUN01 (sample SAMN10711877, study PRJNA513370) | rock metagenome | isolation source: Antarctica rocks | place: Antarctica: Victoria Land, Siegfried Peak sud
AGCAAGTGTGACCGCATGACGCCGGGATTTCGTCAACGCAGGTTGACGGCTTTTTCTGGCTGCGAATTTATTCGCCGCCGTGTAGCCTACTTCACTTTAGCTGCTATACCAACGGAACACAGATGGCGGAATTAAGCAAGGCCGAACTGAAACGCAAATTGAAAGAAAAAGTGGGACTCGATTATGAGCGCCACTTTTTGCTTTGCGTCGGCCCCAATTGCCAGCCCGATGTCGCCGCGCGAACGGAGCGGTTTCTCTCCAAACGCCTCCGCGAACTGGGCGCCAAAGGTCGTTGTCATGTTACAAATGTCGAGTGCCTGAAGTTGTGTCGAAGCGGCCCAATTGCCCTAATTTACCCCGAAGGCACGTATTACTGCGATGTCACGCCTGAAAAGTGCGCGCGCATTGTCGATGAACACATCATGCAGGGCGAACCCGTTGAGGAGTTCGCATTTGCGACGGTATCTTTGGCTCTGCCTGAGTGACTGCTCCCCGCGCTCGGGCATCAATTATGAAGGCGGCAGCGGCAAGTTGGTGAACTCGAAAGGCACGACGACTTCGCGGCGTTCGATGGGCAAATCGACGATGAGTTTGGCTGGGCGGCCCATCGCAGCGGCATTACCGCCAAACATATTACCGTTAAGCATAAAGGCCTGGCCGAAATTACGCCTTGCGAATTCGGTATAAACCTGGTTTGTGATGTCGGCTGGGAGCGGTGAATCACCGGGGCTTACCGGCTTTGAAGGTTTATTGTCTCCACCTAAAGAGGCACGTGTGACGCCACCAGACGAAACGAGGGTTTCGCCTTTGTCATCCACGAGTTGCACCTGAAAGTCTGAACCGCCAAAGATGCCGCCCCGTTCTCCGAATCCACTAAACCACTGATCCCAGAGTTGGCGTAACCGTTGACCCCGGCCCTCGGCGTCAAACCCGACCTCCCAACCATTGGCGGTTTTGGTCAAGCCTTTGAACTGCACCGTGAACTCGTTGCCGTCGCGCCAGATATTGGCTGCGGTTGGCGTTTCCAGATCAGTGGTTTCCCAGTGCTGGTTTTTGGTTACGACGCTGAAACGCAAAGTGCCGCGCAACCTGACCAATTTCTTGCCCATGTCCTGCCGTGAGCGAATCGGGATGTTAAGCGTTGCACCGCCGCTTCCGTCTGAATAAGACCCACCGATTCCATTCAGCAGAACTGCCGCCTCTTCGTTTGACGGGCGCAGGTCGTTGCCCTTGTCATCCATGGCTTCTTCCACTTCACAGCGCAAATTAGACGCTTTGATTTTTGGATCGAGGTGAGTTTGCGCGTTGAGTATCAAGCCATCGATCCAGCGCTCCGCTTCGGTTGGCGGCTGTTTGGGCGGGGCAGGCACGGCTGGAGCGGCAGGGGCGGCGCCCATGCGGGGAGGCTTGCGTCCCAGGTCGGTGTCTTCGAGACGACGTAAACCTGTCTCGTCCAAAGTGGCGGCCTGAGTGCGCGTCAGGCGAGTGCCGACCATCACGTAAGGCCAACTCACGAGAGTCCGTCCTTCGGAAAGCGGATTGCCGGGTTGCAATTGCATCACGTTATTGAAGTTTTGCATTCTGAATAACTTCAAATCGGTGCTAACCCGACGCGGAATGGAGCGGCCATCCGGCAAAACGATGTCCGGTTGTGGCGCCTCCACTTTTTTCGCCGCGAGAGCGGCACGCTGCCACGCCAGAAATTCTTCCCAAAATGGTTTTCCAGTGGCTTCGAAGCTGTAGCGCGGCTCTGGGGAATCTGGCATCGGCATATTTTCCATGCCTGGTGGTCGCTTGAAGACAGGTTTGGGCCGCACTTTCAGTTGCAGCCCCGACGACTGGTTGATCGCTGCCGCCGCTTCTTCGAGCGTGGCATCTTTGAGGTTTAGCGTCAAAGTCGTGCGCCCGCCAATCAATTGTTCGAGTTCCGCGAGTGTAAGCGGCAGCGTAACAGGCCGTTTGGTTTCATCTGTGGCGGGTTGCGCCGTCGCGCCTGGGGAAATAAGCGCGCCGCTGATGGCGATGGTTAGGCCACACCAAGCTACATTTCCAAGTTTCATTGATTTTCTCCACTCCAAAGGTTTTATCTACCGAAATTATCGGCTATCCGTTAGGGATTGCTTCGATGGCATTAGTTCTGCATTCAGCGCCCTGTGGAGGCGAGCTAAATGGCCAGAGAAACACTCAAAAAAGGCGACAAGGTGGAATGGAATTCATCGGGCGGACATTCGACGGGAAAAGTCGTCGAAAAAGTGACCGAAACCGCGAAGGTCAAAGGTCACACCGCCAAAGCGACCAAAGAGCAGCCGCAATACAAAGTCGAAAGCGACAAATCCGGCAAAACCGCGATTCACAAGCCCGAAGAACTCAAAAAAACCAAAAAGTAGGCCATTCCGGTCACAAAAATCCCGCAGAGAAACCTCTGCGGGATTTTTTGGCTTCGATTTCGATTAGCTGGCGTGAACCAACTGTTCGGGCACGAGGTGCGAGGTGATGAACCAGACTTGCAGTTCATTGGTTCGCATCACGTTGGACACGATGACATCGTTGGTGCCGTCGTCGCCTTTTTCGGTGGCTTTAGTAGCGAGTTGGTGGCACTCTTTGAGGATGATTTCGTGCGCTTCGAGCAAGCGCGAAATCTGCACCGGCGCTTCTTCGACGCCATCGGGCGGGTTCTCGATCTTGGTGATGCGCGCAACCGCAGCGGGCATTCCGTTGGTCACGCCGCCGAGCAGTTGAATGCGCTCGGCGATGGTGTCAACGAGGGTGTTCTGCTCTTCGTAGTGCTTGTCGAAAAGCAAATGAAGCTGGTAAAAAGTGTGGCCGCTGACCTGCCAGTGGTGCTTTTTATACATCGAAGCGAGCGTAATGGTGTCGGCCAGAATTTGGTTGAGTCCGGCGACCATTTCGGTGCGGACTGCGGCGGAAATGCCGGTGGGGATGTTGCGAACGGTGCCATATTCCTGCACGATGGGGCCGCGCTGACCCAGAATCGGTTGAATAGCGTCCATCACGCCTTTGGTTGAGATGTTTTTCGTTTTTGCCATGGTCTTCTCCGGTGGAGTGAATTTCGGGGCCGCAACTTGGGTGCCGAGATTGACGGCGAATTTATTCGCTGTTCTCAACCCAGCGCGCATAAGCTGTCTTCGCCGCGCTAAACCCAAAACCGCGCCGCGCCAGCAGTTCAATCGCCTTCTGCATCTGCTCGCGGCCTTGATAGCCTTCCAACTTGCGCGCGACTTTGCCCAGCGCCGCGACCGCGTTGTCGATTTCGGCCTCGGCATCGGGCAAAACGGCCTCGATTTCCTCTTTTGCGATGCCTTTTTGCCGCAATTCCTGTTGCAACAAGCGCGAACCACGCGGCTTGGAGCGTTCGCGCGCACCAACCCAATCGGCGGCGAATTGCGCGTCGTCGAGCAGTTTGACCGCTTCCAAACGCTCCAAAACGCGGTCGATGACTTCTTCGCTCCACTCGTCGCGCTGCAAACGCTTGCGAATTTCATCGCGGGATCGGGCGCGAAATCCGAGGAAATTCGCGGCGGTGGTGAACGCTTTGGCCTCGCCATCCTCGCGCAGCAAATCCGTGAGCTTTTGCGCGTCCAAAACCATTTCCGGTTTGAGTCCGTGTTTATAAACCAAGTCCAGACTGAGAGCGAAGGAGAATTTGCCGTCGATGAAGATATTGGCGCGCGGGCCGAGATGCCTTTTGACGCGTTCCTGCGCCACAATCGCGGAAATCTCGCCGGGAAAGGGTTGTTTCATAAAATCAAGGTCTTGCCTTTCCAGTTGCCAATTTCAAAATTGCCTTTATTCATCTCTATTGATGAGGAAATCTTGTGGAATTGAAAAAATAAAAAATTAATTTCCATTTAACAAAAGAGAAACATGGGGGGGGATAATGTAAGCAACTTTGATTTCAGGAGGTCAAATGCCCCGCGTTCTTGCCCCGAATTCTGCTGCATCAGGCGAAGTCTCATCAAGTGAGTTTGTTTTAAACCGTAAGTCTAAACGCGTGGATACGTTATTGAATGTCGCCTTGGCCCTCACCGTTTGCGCGGGCATTGCGATTTATAAATTTCCCATCTTTACCCGCGAACTTTATGCATCGCAACCGACCTACAATTTTGGCACTGTCAAAGCCGGAATGCCGGTGCGCCACACCTTCACTCTCCGCAATTTACATCCTTGGGCTGTTACAATCACGAGACTCCATAGTGATTGTGGTTGCACCAAATCAGTTGCGGGACGTAATGTGCCTTTTGAATTGAAACCGTTCGAGCAGATTGCTATTTCTACAACGGTTAACACGAATTCCAAACAAGGATATGTCTCGCAAAACGTCGCCGTCATAACGGCGGATAATTCTATCGGCACTCCTCTTTTAATTGAAGGTAAAGTGCATTGAACACAAAATATTACCCGAAAACATGAAACTGTGGTTTGAGAGGAATTGGAAAAACAACATGAAAAATAATTACAACTACTTTGAAAATTTTTTTAAGCATAGTGTGGATGTAAAAAATGGAATGAGACGTCACCTTGTGATGCTATGTAGTATTTCGTTATTATTAGCTACAATTTTAAGGCCCGTGTGGGCATCTTATCCTTGCAGTGATCAAGATGGATGTGACCAGCAAATACAAGCTGCTAAAGATGCGGAGTGCACTGTAACAATTTATGCACCTCATGTTTGTTCAGGCAACGAATGCTGGGGCGATGAATCGGTAAAAATGAGTGATTGCCTGAACTGTGATGGAGATAGTATATCCCATACGACTACTTGGCACGAAAGGAATTATACTTACCTGACAGACTGTCCAGATGGCACGGGCGGCACTTCATCAGGAAGCTTTAACTGCAAAGGAGTTGAAGATGGTAGTATGGAATATGGCAATTGCTGCGGTGATTGCGACTGAAAATTAATATTTTATTGGCATCAAGTAAGTAATGATCACGTATTGTCTGTCACAATCAAGGTATTAGACAAGGCACAAACCACGATATGATTTTACCTAAGAGTCGCGCCATTCGCATAGTTCTGCTTGTAACGGGACTGACGCTCGTTGGCTACCACATTAGACAGCGAGTTTGGGCCACCTCACAGCCACAGGTGCATGAAATTTTTCCACCTGGGGGCCGTGTTATGGGCATCGATACGGGGGGCAAGGTGCCTGGGGATCCACAAAACGCTGTAGAAGATATGCACCTCATTCGTAAACTTATCGAGATTTATAAGGAGAGGCATAACCGCTTGCCAAAGGGGATAGGCGAAATTGTAATGGATATTCGTGAGAATGCTCAGCCCTATGGTTTTAGTGATTTCATGGAAGCACGCGCCAAACTTTCCAATCCCGATAACCGCTTCGCTGATTGGGGCATTGCACGTAAAATTCCAGAAGGAAGCATCTTGTATTATTTGTCTGATAAGCGCCCGGATGGCAGTATGGTTGGCACAATCAAAGCGCCTGGCACGCGCGATGTCGTCGTCTATACTGACATATACAAGCATTACAACACACGCCATTTCAAAGGAGAGCGCAGCACCAGTAATCCGGTTGGTTTCTTTGTGGTGCTGTGGGACGATGATAAAGTTGAGAAAATCTCTTATGACCGCCAGTTATTCGTGCCCAGGGGTAAGGGTAGATTCACATTAGCTTTTCCTGGCCAGGCGGGAGTTCCCGCTAACGCTCTGAGCTACGATGAATTCTATCGCTTGTCTGGTTGGAAAAAAGGCCCGCGTGGGGAAGAAGGCGGCAAAGGCCAGTCATTCAACGGCAAGTTGCCCCGTTAAAACGTAACTTTAACTCCAAAAGACTTCTTTCAATTGACTCGAAAAGAGAAACAAAAATGTTATCCATGCTCAATTCAAAAGCATCACATCTTCTATGTGTCACCTGTTCCTTTGTTGCAATCGTTACCCTGTCTCCGAGGGTTTTTGCGGCACCATCCACGCTCTTCCCATGTGTGACTGATACCTGTCCGCCCCCGTTAGGTGGCGACTATAGAAAAGTTGGTCCCCTTTTCTTGGCTGCAACTACAAATATAACAAGTTGTATAGATTGTTCAGGTGATGGAATTTCACACACAGTGACCTACACACAAGAGCAATGGAAACAAAATGTCTCCATTCCTCCCGATCCACCTGACAAGATATCTGGTTCTGTGTTCTGCTATAAAGCACTTCACTATACCACTTATGCTTGTTGCTCTGGTTGCGACTGATCCGAAGAGTCCAGAGATGCTGAGTTAGAAAGTTGGAGTAACAGTCCGCGTTGGCAACTGCGACCTTCATGCTACACATTCTGTTACTGCGGGGCGTGCCGGAACCTCTCGGTGCGGCGGCTGTGCCCCAGCTACCAACTTGGAGTGACCACTATCGAAGAGCGTTGATATGAACAAAAGGACTATTTACATGAGAAGCCAGTGGGTGAGAATGCTTGCGTTGGTCGTGATACTTTGTGGCTTCATAATACATATTTATAGACAGAGTGTCATAAAATCTCCGATTCAGCGGTCGGTTGACGCTTGGGCTGCGCTGCCCAAGACTGGCTCCTCTCCTAATGACACGAAGGGGAAGATTCTTGGGAATCTCTCTAATGGCATCCAAGATTTATCGTGCCTTTATAAAATGATCAGAATTTATCGACAAAGAACATCTAAATACCCCGCCGACTCAAGCAAATTGTTCGAAGACATATATGTAAATTCAGGCGCATACGGTTTCAAAAATGGCGCGGAGTCTGAGCAGTGTTTTCTGAATCCAGATTCTCGTTTCTCTGATTCAACAGCAGGTAGTAGCAATCAGTATGTGAGCCTGTATATAATAATGAATAAGCGACCAGACGGTTCTATTATAGGTGGAGCAAAAATCTCGAATCAAAGGGATATTTTAGCTTTTACTAACATGTATGTTCACAGGAACATCCGTTATTTTAAAGGTCAGCAGAATACAGAAAATCCCGTCGGCTCATATCTTGTTCTTTGGGATGATGGGCAAGTAGAGCAAGTGCCCTATTACAAACGGCTTTTTGTGCCACTTGGTGGAGGCAAGTTCTCTGATGCCTTCCCCGGTCAAGCTGGTGTGCCCGCCAATGCTTTGACATATGACGAGTTCTATCGAGTAGCGGGTTGGAAAAAAGGCCCGCGCGGTGAAGAAGGCGGTAAAGGCCAATCATTCAACGGCAAATCGCCTCGCTAACTCCCTTGTTCAGCGCTGCACGATTTTCAATTCCATCTCTTTTTGCCCCGCAATTTTTCGGGCTTGGTGCTGCTCAAATTTCTCAGTTCAGGGTTCGTGCTCCATCGAGTGCGAACCCTGTCGTTTATCTCCCTTGCCAGGTTTTCATGCAATCCACTGTGACTCATAAACCCCATTCGAGCCGCGTGCTTGCGGCGGTGAGTGCTTTTGTTCCTAATTTCTGTCTGGGGTTAGTTGCCCTGGGCGTTTTATTGTGTGTCGCACCACAAACAGCGTTTAGCTTGCCTTTCGTCGCGCTTTATGACCTTGGTCTGACGGCTCTGGGCTGGGGACAAAACAGCGCCACACAAAGCGTCGATCAGTTGGCTTACATTTTGGGTTATGCGCTGCTTGCCGGCTGTTTAATCGCCTATGCCGTTGCGCGTAAACAGAATGCTGTCGCAGCAAAAACAGCCGGTTTTGCCGACGTTGTGGCGCTCTTTGCGACTTTGCTGCTGTTTGATCCTTATATTTCGATGGCGCGCGATTTCAGCTTTCAAAATCGCTGGTGGGTCTTTTACGCGTTCACGGCATTTTTCGTCGTGCTGTTGTGCGCCGATGAAAAGCGTGCCTGGCGATTGACGCAGTTCGTGCTGGTTTGCATCGGTGTGCAAGCGCTTTATGCGGTCGCTTTTTACGCCCTTGGCATCAACCAATTTCAAGGCGCCCGATTTGGCGCGCGCACCGGCGGCACTTTTGGCAGCCCCAACCCGCTTTATCCGCTCTGTTTGATGGCGATTCCTCTCGCCTCGACGCTTAGTTGCGCGCCGTCTTCTCCCGAATGGCGCTGGGCGCTCCGCGCCATTGCAATTGTTAGCACCGCCGCGCTTTTACTGACTTTCACGCGCGGCGCGTGGTTGGCGCTGGTGGTTTTGGCACTATTTTTTGTGTTTTCGCGCCAGTCGCCGTTGGCGGGTCGCCCGGTTATACGCGCCGTTGCGGTGGCGGGCGTGGGATTATTGGTGCTGGGTGTGCTTTTGCTGCGCACGCGCGGGATGATGATGGGCGGCTACGCCGATAGTTCGTTCTGGGGCCGCATTGAAATTTGGAAGGTGGCGGCGCGTGCGGTTGCCGACAAGCCCGTTCTGGGTAGCGGCATCAACACTTATGCTTTGCAGCAAAGCAATTTCATGACGCCGGGCCTGGAAAATTTTCGGCCCGCCAACATCGAAGCTAAATCGCTTTGGTTGAATGTCGCGGTCGAGTCGGGTTTGCTGGGATTAGGTCTGTTGCTGTGGGGCGCGTGGCAATTCTTCAAATTCTATTCGGCGCGCGAAAAGGTGTTCAACCCGCGCATTCAAACCTTGCGAACAGGCCTTTTTGCGGCTTTGTTGGCGCTTGGCGTCGCGGGTTGTGTCGATACGCCGATTTTCAACAGTGACCGCGTGGCGCCTACCATCGCGCTGGCCGTTTTGCTGGCGGCTTTTTGTGTGGCAATGGAAAGCGCCAGTTCCGCTCGTCAGAGCGAAGAGCGGGAAGTGCCAACCCCTGCGACCCCCGCCAACCCCCAGGCTGTTGCAGGATTTGTCGATGCCGCGCACGCGACGCGCGTGTTGCAAGCGGCGCTGAGCGAACTGGATGTTTTGCTCCGTGCCCGCAACGTCGAATATTGGATCATCGGTTCGTGCGCGCGTCTGGCGATGATGAATCGTCCGGCGCGCAAAGTTTCCGACATCGATCTGATCGTTCCTGACGCCCGTGCCCTCAAACTTCTCGAGCCGGAACTGCGGCAGTTGGGCCAACGCTATGGGTTGTTCGTGGATGCTTCTTTGTCGCGCGTGTTTCGCCGCGCCGGGAAAAATTATGCTCTGGGCTATGGGCCGCTCAATTATCCACTGGATTCGCGCGTGATGGAGCCGCGTCGCATCCATTGGGGAGAAGCCCAATTTTCAACTTTGCCGCCACAAACGCTACTTCACACCTTCGGTTTAGTTGCCGAACCGCTCCGCCCCCAAGACCGTCGCAGCGCCCGCGAATTTGCCCGCTTTCTGCGGGGGCGCCGCGAGTTCGAGGGGCAATTGCTGCGGCCTTTCCACCAATTTTGGCGCGCGCACTGGCATTACTTTCCGCTGAAGCCCGTTCAATATTGGTGGCGACAGCGCATCAAATCACTGCCGCGCGGCATTCGCTTCTTTCTGCTGCGCCAAATCTATCCTCTTTCCCCCATTCGCGCGCTCAGAAGCGCGCTGGCTTGGCTCGAAACCCGCGTTTGTCTGGCGCCACGCGATGCGCCCGAACGCCGCGCGCTGGGCCAGAAGGCCACAACTTCAATAGAGATGAAAAGTTCTTCTCGCTCCAAAGCGCGCGGCTTCACGTTGGTGGAAGTGGTGATCGTTTTGGTGGTGATGGCCATCCTAAGCGCCCTACTTTTTCCAGTTATTTCCAGATCGCGGCAAAGAGCGGCTCAAAATACCTGCGCTTCGACACTGCGTCAGTTCGGATTAGCTTTCATGATGTATGCACAAGATTTCGATGGTCGTTTGCCTAATCCCGGCGGGCGCGGAATGCAAGCTGGAAATGGACAATCTGCCGTGACAGGCGGAGAAAATGGCGCCGTCTGGTGCGCTTTTGGTGCGGGCAAAGGCTTATTTGCCTATCTGGAACGGCAAACTGACACGTCTAACAACCATTGGACTTGCCCCAACGCGCTGCCTTTTGCACCGACCTGGGAAGATACCCAATACAACCTCGGGCAGACCTATTCGATGAACGATTATCTCCGCTCCGTCCATCCGGGCCAGTCGGTTGTGGCTGAGGGCGACGTGCCAGGCGAGTTCAATCCTGGATTCCATGCCGGAGTCAAACTCGACGAAATCGCAGCCGCATCCCAGATCATTTTGTTGTTCGAAGGTGTCGAACACCCGCGCGGCGGCGCCAAACGCAATGGTTCGCCTTATTTTGGCACTTATCCCAGTCGCTACGGATCAAGCGACTTGCCGCGCAATGTGCCCGAAGAGTATCACTTTGGAATGTCCAATTTTTTGTTCTGTGACGGTCATGTCAAAGCCTTGAAACCAACTCAAACCTGGACTTCTGCAACGCAATTTCGAGTAGAAAAACTCAATTATGGTTACGCTCACGCCCGAGGCGGACGCACGGGGAATGGCACTTTAGATTTATGGAATCCGCAAACTTCCGCTGTTATTTACCCTTAGCCAAAGGAAGACCTTGGCTGGCGCGCGGGCCGAGATGCTTTTTGAGGCGCTCCTGCGCTACTATCGCGGGGATTTCACCGGGAAACGGTTGGCTTTTCATGGGCGCGCTATTTTTTCAGCAGAGTGCCGGAATTGAGATCGAACAAGCGGTTTTTGGCGTCGATTTTGAAAGTCAAGCCAAGCGTTTTAGCGACGGGCGCGAGCGGCACATAAAGTGTCGAACCGCCTTCCTTTCGCAGCAAAACCGGGCGCAACGACGTTCCCGAAAGCGGCGCATTCGGCGAAAATTGCAGCGTTTTGGTGCCAACTCGAAGCGTCGCGGCGCGGGTTTGAGCGTTCCACTGGAGAGATTTATCGTTTGTCCAGCCGCCTAATCGAGTGTCGAGGTGTGACAGCGAAATATATGTCACACCGGCGCGCGTAAAAGCAGGCGGCGCGTCGAGATCGAACGAGTAGAGCGGCAATTCGGCGGGCACGGCGCCCACGCGAAACGTAATCGCGGCGGGAAACCATTTCGCATCGGGCACGATGCCAGAAAGCAGATGCCTGTCCCACATCCAAAATGGCACCGCAGGCGCAAGGCCAAAGGTGAAATCACCTTGCGCCTGCCAGTTGCGCCACGTTTTGCGAAAGGTCGCGCCTTTGGCGCCAATTTCCAAACCCATCACCAAATGATCACCCTCGAAAATTGGCATCGCAATCCAAAGCCCCGGTTTTTGCACCCGGATTTCGAGGTCGGAGCGTTCGACCTTGCCTTTCCAGTTTTGTCCGGTGAAATCGTAAGTCAAAGCGCGCCGCGTGCCCCACGTCGTGGTGCCGCCCATGCGAGAGCGGTAAGAAACCCGGATGTGGCGCACCTGTTTCGGCGCGAAACTTACGGTCTTAAGCCAGTAAGCGTCGGTGGTGCCTTCCCCCGTGCTGACTATCACGCGTTTGGCGGGGACTTTTTGGCCGTCTATCCAGGTTGCAAATCGCAAAAAAGCCGAGTTCTTGGCAAACGTCACATCGCCAAACGAGCTTTCGGGAAACCCCATTTGCACGCTCGTTTTCCCGCCATCGTTGCGAAACACGAAATCGACCGTCGTGCTGTAGCCTTTTTCGTCGGCGACGATGACGATTTTTTCGCTTTGCATCGCAATCGAGCGGTGTTCGCCGCGCATCGGCTTGGGCGTGCCGCTCACGCCCGAAAACGCCGAATCGTTGGCGCGCGCACTCAGCAGTGGCGCGGCAACTAAAGTGAGGGCGATGATGAAGAGTTGGAGGCGTGATGTCATGATTTCCCCGTCCAGGTGCCGCGTTTTATCTCGAATAGGTGGTTTTGGGCGTCAACTTTCCAGGTCAATCCCAAAGTTTTGCAAGCGTCTGCCAGCGGAACATAAAGCGTGTTATAGCCTCGGCTCCGCAGCAAAAGCGGGCGGTGCGGCGTGCCGACTTCAGGCGTGAAATCTACCGGCTGAGAGCCTGCCATGAGCGTGGCGATGCGCCGCTTCGAGTTCCAATGCAGCGCGACTTCTGGCTTAAACCCCCGGTGCTTTTCTAATTGGTAACTGAACCCTTCCAGGCGGTTTCGCAGGTGCCACAACGCCACATAGGCGACGCCATCGCGCACAAAACCGGGGGCGTCCGGGGAGCGCATCAGCGCGTCTTTGGGAACCGCGCCAATGCGAAAAGTGCGAACGTGCGGCACCAACGCGAGCAGGTCGGAGTCGAGGTCGCTGCTATCTTGCATCCAGAGCGGCACGGTAAACTCCAGATCGAACAAAAAGGTGCCCTGCGCCTGCCAGTTACGCCAGGTTTTGCGAAACACAGCGCCTTCACGCCGGTTGGCAAAACTCATCGGCAACGCCTTGCCATTGAAACTGGGCAGTGCCATCCACAACTCCGGCTCCTTAACGCGAATTTCGAGGTCGGAGCGCGCGACGCGGCCTTTCCAACCCTGGCCGGTGAAATTGTAAACCAATTCGCTTGGGCCGTTGGGAAAACTGGTGTTGTTGCCCCAGGGCGCAAAGTAGGAAACGCGCACCCGGCGCGTCTGATGAGCCGCGAAATCCACGGTTTTGAGCCAGTAGGAAACGGCGGAGTAGGGGGCAACGCGCACGCGGCGCGCTTTGGTCTGGCGCCCATCTACCCAGGTGGAAAAGCGCGAAAAAGACCCTTCTCCGCTGTCAATGTTTTCGGGGAAGCCCATCTGCACCGAAGTTTTGGGGCCATCGTTGCGAAACACGAAGTTCACCTCGGTTTGGTAATCCTTGGCCCCAGCTACGATGACGATGCGCTCACTTTGCATCGCAATCGAGTGGTGTTCGCCGCGCATCGGTTGCGGCGTGCCGCTGCTGGAAAACGGCGCGTCGTTGGGCCACGCGGGCCAGCACAACAGCGCGACTGCCCCCGAAACCTGCGCTAAACGAGCCAAAAATGAAATTTTCACGCCCTTTATTGTGACGTGTTTGGCCGCGCTTCACACGCCGGTTTTATCTGCCGTTTCACCTCGCGTTTCACTTCGCTTCCTCCCAAACTCGCAGCACTTCGCTTACGCTCCACGCTTGCGCGATGCAACCGCGCGGCGCGTGCGGCGCGTCGCCGTCGAAAATCTCGGAAATCGAGCCAACGCCCGCTTCATCGAGATGAGAAATCAACGGCTCAAGCCAGATTCGCACCTGTTTTTTGGAGTCGGTGGAATGGTGGTGAACGCGCAAATACGCGCTCAAAAACCCGCCGAGAGGCCACGCCCACACTGTGCCTTGATGATACGCCGAATCGCGCGACCAGGAATCGCCGAGGTAGACGCCGCGATAGCGCGAATCGCGCGGACTCAGCGAGCGCAAGCCGTGCGGCGTCAAAAGTTCGCCCTCGACGACCTCGACGACGGCTTTTTCCTGCTCGTGCGAGAGCAAATGGTGCGGCAAGGCGACCGCGAAAATCTGGTTGGGACGGATCGCGCCGTCTTTGAAATCACCGTCGATGCAATCGAAAAGGCAATTTTCCGCGTCATTCCAGAACTTCTCGGCGAAATTTGCCTCGACTTTTCGCGTCCACTCCACGCAGATTCCCGCCGTCACATTGTCGTCGAAACGGCGCGCCAGATTCGCCAGTTCGCAAAGCGCGTTGTGCCACAGCGCCTGAATTTCAACCGCTTTGCCGCTTCGCGGCGTAAAGGCGACATCGCCGATTTTAGCGTCCATCCACGTCAGTTGAGAACGGGCGTCGCCGGCGCGCAAAAGTCCGTCTTCGGGATCGGCGCAGATTCCGAATCGCGTGCCCGCCAGATGCCACTCCAGGCTGTCGCACAAGGCTGGATAAAGCTCGCGCACCGTCTCCCAATCGCCCGAAATCTCGCCGAACTGCGCGACGGCGTGAAAAAACCACAGCGTGGCATCGACGGTGTTGTAATCCGGGGTTTCGCCGGCATCGGGGAAGCGATTGGGAATCATGCCCTGACTCATCGCCAGCGCGAAACTCTTCAGAATCGAGGCAGCAACCTCATATCTTCCCGTTATCAAGCACAAACCCGGTAGCGCGATCATGGTGTCGCGGCCCCAGTCGGTGAACCAGTGATAGCCCGCCAGAACGGTGAACAGTCCGTCTTCGCGGCGCACAATCGGCTGATCAGCGGCGCGTTTTAAACGATTTTCGACCTCGTTCCAGTTGGAATTGCCGCCAATTTCGGCGCGGCGCGCGATTTCCAAGGTCTTTGACGCGCGCAGCGTCGGAATGTGAATTAAAAGCGCTGAAGTGGAAGCGACGAAAAGCGCGTCTTTATCGGACGCGAGTTCGAACGAGAACGTCCCGGGTGAAAAAGCATCTTCGTGGCAGTCCAAGCCGCGCTTGGCTTCGATGGGCCACTCGAAATCGTAATACCAGCCGCCGTCGATTTCGAATGCGCCCTCGTGCAAAAAATGAATCGACGGCAGATGCGGATAAGGCTCCATCGTGACTTGGCCGGGGAAAACTCCGGTTTTGGTGTTGAATTCGGGATTGGCGCAGTGGGTCGAATGATAATCGCGGCCCGTGACGAAAGGCCGAACCGAAATCTGACACTCCGGCCCGCTCAAAATCCGATATTGCGCGACCGTCGCGTTCCCTTCGTGCGGCATCCACACGGTTTTTTCGAGCTGCAAAACTCCGTTTTCGAGCGAGATTTCATAGATCCAGCGTGGAAACGGATCGAGCTGGAAATCGACCAAAAACCGATCGCCGCACGGCGAAATCGCGCCGGGCCAAAAATTGACACCGAGTTCGAAGTTTTGCCCGTCAACGCGCACGATTTCTTCGATTTTGGAGACCAGAACGGCCCGTTCTTGCGGCGCGCGCGTGGCGGCGCACAAAAAAGCGTGGTAGCGGCGCGAAACCGCGCCCGACAGCGTGCCGGACGCAAAACCGCCGATGCCATTGGTTTCGAGCCACTCGCGCCCGCGCCAATTAAGGGATTCAGAAGGCATGACGGCTTATTTTCTCAAATCGCGCGCCCTTTTGCTTTCTTTGCTTTGTGTTTCTAAAAGCCCTGGCGCACTTCGAGGCGCAAATCCTGGCGCGCGGTCTGGTAAATCAGGCCGTAAGCGAAAACTTTATAGGAGCGCAAAATGCCGAAACTGGCGTCGCGCAGGTCGCGGCGATTGAGGTCGTAGCGCAGATCGACGGGCAAAAGGTAGCGCGGCGTGACTTCGATATCGAAAGTAGTGCGGAGTTCGCGCGCGATTTCGACGCGGTCGAAGCGAAACGGCGTCTGGCCCGACAAATCGGTCGAGCGTAGGGCAATCAGGCCGCGCACGCGCGGCAAAAATTGGCCGTCGTAACCGATTTCGAAGCCGCGATTGCGATAGCGCGACTGGATGCCGCCGTAGCGCGAATCCGAGGCGAAAAGTCGCAGAAATGGGCCGTCAGTCGTGCGAAGCCGGGTCGTGAAAACCAGGCGGGAGTTGAGTCGCGTCGCGTTGATGGTGCCGCTGTCGTCGCCGATGCGCCGCTCGCCATAATCGCCGTAAGACGTGGAAAAAGAGAAGCCGGCGCGGCGATTTCCCGGCAAATCGAAGCCGAAAAACGGCGGCGAATCGTATAAAAGTTCGGGTCTGCGGTCGAGTTCGATGCGGTTGGTGAGTTGGGTTTCGATGACATCGGCGCGGCGCGCGCGCAGGGTCAGCGCGCCGAATTTTGAGTTCGATTCGATGCCCGCGCCGCCGCGCACGCCGATGCGCTGCGAAAGTCCGATGTCGGCAAAAGTCGAAAGCTGGCCGGGAACTTTAGAAAGCGGGTAGGAGAGCCGCGTGGTCAGCAAAACGCGGTCGGCGGAGTTGAAAGAGATGCCGGGCGTGAGTTTAAAGGTGTTTCCCTGGCCGCCTCCGCCGCCGATTCCGGCGCGGAAAACATAGGCGGGCAGCGGCAAAATTTTGGTGTTGCGAAAATAAAGCCCGCCGCCTCTGGCGACGACGCCGGGCCGACTCGCGCCCGCGTTTTCGGTCGCTCCTGGCGCCGCTGCCAGCGTCGCTTCGAGGCTTTTGGCGCGGATGTTGAGCGGCGGCGTGCCGTAGATTTTGGTTTCCTCCGGCGAAAGCCCGCCGGGGCGAACCAGCACGTTTTGCGCGCTGTAGCGGCGCCCGTTGATGAAGAGCGACTGCGCCGAAATGAAGAGCGCGGCGAGTTGAATCTCGGCGCTGTCGAGCGTTCCGACTTTGGATTTGAAATTGAAACGCAGATTTTGACCTACCAGCGTTTCGGTCGCGGTTTCGGTCGCGCTGCGCCGTTTCACGCCGCGCGGCGTGAGCAAACGCCGCGAACTTTGGATCTGACGCCGGAGTTGAACTTCGCCGCTGGCTTCGACTGTTTGATTTTGCGTGTCGAGTTGAACGCGATTCGCGGTGATGGTGCCTGATGGGGTCTCGAAACGCACCGGATTTTGCGGCGACCCCTGCGCGACGATGATTCCGCCGCTGGATGAGACATCATTGGCGAAAAGACGCGACATTGGCGCGGCGGGCACGGGCAAATCGCGGGTGCTGCCAGCGGGGGCGATGATTTCGGGAGCAGTGTCCGAAGGCGCGGTTTCGGCATCGGGCGCAGTTTCCATTGGCGCGGTTTCCGTGGGCGCAACTTCAGCGGGTGAGGGCGCGGCTTCGGGCGAAGTGGGCGCGTTTTCGAGAGGCGAAAGGGGCGGCGCGTCCTGAGCGCGAGCCGCGGGCGGCGAAACGGCGAGCAGAGCGGTGGAAAGGGTGAGGAAGCGCGGGAAAAAAGGCAGCAGAAACGAACCTCCGGGCGCGTGTTGCGCCGCGAACCGAAATGGCGGGAAATCACGGCCCATTTTATCGAAAAACGACGACGGGGCGGGATGTCCGGGTTGGGAACTGTCGATTTGTGGCGATTTGGGTGAGCGCAAACGACGCCCATGACAAAGCGAAAGCGGCGAAATCATTTCGCCGCTTTCGCGTTGTATCGCTTTATCGCGGATTAGAATCTCAAACTGACGCCCCCGGCGACGCGCGAGGCGCTGGCGCTGGGGATGGGCGCGAAAAGACCCTGATAGCTCAAATTGAGGCTGAGGCGCGAGGAAACGCCGAGCGAGGCGCCGACTTCTGCCGCCGTTGCGGGCAGCGCGCTTTTGTCCTGGGGCGAGAGGCGGGACAGCGAGAGGTTCAGCAAAAACCGGTCTTGCCACGCCGAAAGCGAGGCGCCGCCACCGATGCGGCTGGCCAGAGCGCCGGTATCGGCGCGCAATCGCTCGATTTCGGTCGAGAATTTGAGGCCCGCACCGAGGTTGAGATCGAGGCCGCCGCCGGTGCCATTTGCACTTTGAGCGCCGGCGAAAAGCGGCGCGCCCAAAAGCGGACTTTGGCCGGAGCCGTCCCATTCCAGGCGCGAATTCGCGGCGCGCAGCGTCAAAAACCGGCCCAAATCGTAGGAAAGCGCGCTTTGTGAGCTAAGGCCAGACGCAACCCCTGTATTTTTGTTGGGCGAAGCGCCTTGAAGCAGCGGCGGCCCCAGAAAAGACGGATTGCCGCGCGCCAGGTCTTGAGACGCATTTGCGCGCGGCGCCATCGGCGCCGCTTTGGTCGTGCTTGGAGTGGCCGGTTTCGGCGCATCGGCCCCGGACGAAGCGGATTTGAGGTTTTGGTTGGCCAGAGCGCGCGCTGCATCGGCGTCGATACCGAGTTGGCGCAGTTCGTTTTTGAGCGCTTCGCTCAGAGCGGCAATGGCGCGCCACTGCACCCGCGAAACCGTGCCTGCCGGACGAGACTGAACATCCAAAATGACGCGCGCGGTTTGCAGCGCTGCTTCATAGCGCGTGAGCGAAGCGGGCGCCGGGCCGGAAGCGATCAGCGCGAGCTGCACGGCAATCGGGTCGCCGGACGGCAACACCGAAAACTCATCGGCGCGGGCGCTTGGCGTGGCACCAAAAGCCGAGCAGACGAGAGAAATCCCCAACCCAAAGGCAACTCTAAAGTTGGCGCCAGGAGCAGGACGAAAAAACCGGGTTGAAAACGAATCGGAAAAGAAAAAGCGCGGCATGGCGGGCGCTGAGAGTGCGATGAGGGCGGCGATGCGCGCCACAATATTTACCACAAAATGACCTGCCGGTGGGGTGATTTCATGTCAAGTTTTTTTATCTTTTCCTGCCGGAAATCTGCTGGTAACCAAAGAGCGCGCCCGGTTTGCTTTTAAGGCGCTGCGGGAACGCGCAAAACCGAAATCAACAGCCCGCGTTTTTGAGCGCCGATTTCGGCGATTTCGGTGAGATGCCCGGCGATTTGAAAGCCGAATTTCTGGTTGAGGCGCAGGGTGGCCTCGTTGTGGTCGAAGTGCATTCCGAGCAGCGTGGTCACGCCCAGTTGCGGGCAGTGGGCGATCAAGCGGGCCATCAAAAACGTGCCGACGCCGCGATTTTGCCAATTTTGGTCGATATAAAGGCTGACTTCGGCGGTTTTGTCATAGGCCGCGCGCCCGCCATAAAACGAAGTCAGGTAAATGCACGCCACAATCGCGGTGCCGTCCTGCGCGACCCAGATCGGGCGCTTTTGCGGGGTGAAGGCGGCGAACCAGGCGCGGCGCGAATCGACCGTGATCGGCTCTAAATCGGCGGTCGAGCGCCCCGACGCAATCGACTGGTTGTAAAGAGCGACGATGGCGGTCAAATCGTTTTCGGTCGCGTCGCGCACAGTTAAATCCATGAAATCGTCCTCCAACCGGCGGCTTGGAGCGCTTCCCGCTCATCGAGATGGCGTGAAGAGAGTAGGGGAGGCGCTAAAAACCGTCAACTCACATCGATTTCCAGCCCCGGTTTTACGGGAATCGGCCCTATCGCGGCGAAATTCATCAATTCCGGGGTGAACATCTCGCGCGCCACGCTTTGAATCTGCTCCAGCGTCACCGCCTCGATTTGCGCGAGCGTTTCGGCGCTCGATTTCTGGCGCCCGTAATAGAGTTCGCTGCGCGCGATACGGCCCATTTGCGCGCTCGAACTTTCTTCGCCCAGCAGCAAATTCACCCGCGCCATCTGCTTGGCGCGCTTCAGTTCAATCGCTTTGACGCCCTCGTTTTTGAGTTTGCGAATCTCTTTAGCGATGAGTTGCGCCGTTTTCGCCGCGTTTTCGGGCGCGACCGAGGTTTCGACGGCCCAATAGCCCGCTGCGCGATAACTCGCCGACATTCCGCCAATCGAATAGCACAAACCCCGTTTTTCGCGGATTTCCTGGAACAAGCGCGACGAATAGCCGCCGGTCATGATCGAATCGAGCGCCCACGCCGCGAAGCGTTTGGGGTCGTCATAGGCGAAGCCGCGCGTGCCGATAATCAGATGCGCGCCCTCGGTTTCGTCGCGCACCACGACGTGATGCGGCCCGACTTGCGGCGCGGCGGGCAGCGCGGTTTTGCATTGGCGGTCTCCGGGCAAATCGGCCAGCCACTTGCCCGCCATTTGGACGATTTCGTCGTGATCGACGCGTCCCACCGCGACCAGAACCGCGCGCTGTGGCCCGTAAAAGCGCGCCATGAAACGCCGCAAATCGCTCGCGGTCAATTTTTCGACGCTTTGCGGATCGCCCAGAATCGGGCGTCCCCAACGCGAGTGTTCCCACAACGCGCCCAGAAACAAATCCTCGACACGCTCTTCGGGCGCGTCCTCGACAGCGCGAATCTCCTCCAAAATCACGCCCTTTTCGATTTCGAGCAAGTCTTCGTCGAGTTTGGGATGCGCCGCGAATTCGCAGAGCAGTTCGAGCGCGGGTTTGATGTCGTCTTTGAGGACTTTGACGTGAAAACAGACGAATTCGCGCTCGGTAAAAGCGTTCATGCCGCCGCCCAAAACGTCCATTTGCGCCGCGATTTGCGCCATCGAACGCGATTTTTGGCCGCGCTGCGTGCCCTTGAAAACCATGTGTTCGAGCACGTGCGACAAACCCTGTTCGCGCTGGTTTTCGTAGATCGAACCGGCGCGAATCCACAAACCGAGCGTCGCAGATTCGACGTGAGGATGATGTTCGGTGAGGACGCGCAGACCATCGGGGAGCGTGGTTTCTTGAAAGTTGTTGGCGGACATGAAATGTCCTTAAAGTATGATGCTTTCGCGTTCAGTCCCGTTGGTGGCAAAACGCCATTTGGCGGTCATCTCATCCCCCTTCTTTTTGTGAATGGCCCATTTTCTATGCAATGCACGTTTAAACTTTCGCCCGCTGACCAGACGGCTTTTGAAAAAGCGGTCAAAACGCAGGTGCGACTCTGGATCGTTTTGGTCGTTCCCGTGTTGATACCGCTGATCGTGACTTCGCTTTCGCTGATGTCCAACCCGCGCACCCGCTTTCGCTTGATGCACGGTTTGTATCGTCCAAGTTGGGGAGAAATCGCTTCTTATGCAGTGCCTGCGCTGGTGTTTCCGCTTCTGTTCGCCTTTTTCCTCACTATGGCCCGGCGTAAAGCCAAACAGGACGCCGATTCCGCTGCACCCATCACCATTCAAACCGATAACGAAGGCATTTCGGGGTCGAACGACAAAGGCCGCGACACGATTTTCTGGCTGTCCGTCCACAAAATCATCGAAACCGACGCGCATTTTTTCGTGCTGAATTCGCCGCAAGGCGGCCTCATCATCCCCAAACGCGCTTTCGATTCGCCCGCACAGTGCGCCGAGTTTGGCGCGTTGTTGCAAAGCAAATGGGCGCAGCATCATCCCGATGCCGCGCCGATTGCCGAAGCGAAATAGCGTTTCCGCTTCATTTTTTGCGCGCCACCAAAACCAAAGCCCCCGCCAAAACGCCATAACCGAGCGCGGTTCGCAGACTCGGATGGGTTTCCAGCCAGGTCACCAAACTGGTGCCGCGCGATTTGTCGTAGTCGCCTTCGACGCGGCTGTCATTGAGGGTGTGAAACAGGTTGGTTGGCGCGTCGGCCTCTTTCGGCTCGTCGGTTTTCTGGAGTTTGAAGGTGGTGAGGCGCAAAAAGAGGTCGGTCAAATGCGGCGCGAAGCGTTTGGAGACCGCGAAAAGCCAGCCGCCGCCGCCGACGATGATTTCGGGAATCGGCTTTTGCGCCGCCGCGCAGATCGCTTTGGCGACGATGCCGGGCTGGTAAAGTGGCGGCGGCGCGACCGGTTTGACCCCGATTTTGGTGCGCGCGTTGTTATAAAACGGCGTGTTGATGCCGGTCGGCATGATCGCCGTGACCGAAACCGGAATGTCGTCGTGGTCGAGTTCGATCCGCAACACGTCCAGATACGCTTTCATGCCGTGTTTAGCGCTGCCGTAAGCGCTTTGATAAGGAATTCCGACCAGAGATTCCACCGAGGCGACCTGAATCAAGGCGCCGCCCTGTTTTTTGAGGTGCGGCAAGGCGACCATCGCGCCCCAGGCGGCGCCTTTGAGCGTCACGTCGATGATCTGCGAGTATTCCTGCGGCGTGGTGTCCTCGAATTTGGCCCACATCGCGGCGGCGGCGCAGTGAATCCAGGTGTCGATGCGCCCGAATTTCTCGATTGCAGCGTCGGCGACAGCTTTGATGTCCGCCAATTTGGTGACATCGGCGACCACGAAAATCGCGGTGCCGCCCGCGCGTTCGATTTCCTGAACTAAGGATTGCAATGCGGATTCCGACCGCGCAGCGGCGACGATTTTGGCGCCGCCCTGTGCCATTTGCAGCGCGGTCGCGCGTCCGATACCAGAAGAAGCGCCGAAAACGACGGCGACTTGTTGGTTGAGAGGTTTGAGTTGAATGGCCATGCGTTTTTTGCATGGCAAACGCGGCGCCGATTCGAAGTCCTTTTAGACGCAGATGAACGCCGATGAAAACGCAGATGGATTCGCTGGATGGTTTTTAAAAGCCAAAAAGAGAGGAGATAACTATCCGGTGGATCCATCTGCGTTTTCATCGGCGTTCATCTGCGTCTAAAAGTCTCTCATTGGGGGCGTAATTCGCCGCGCCGCGACGTTTCCCAGAATCGTGAAACGCGCGTTTTGGGTCACCGGCGCGAAATCGCCGCCAAGCGCAGCGATTTTCTGGCGTTCGAGTTCGGATTTTTTGCGCGAAGAGCGAATCACGATGTAAACCGGGGTTTTTTTGCTGAAATAACGCCCTAAATCGGCTTCACTGGCCATGAACCAGCGATTTTTTTCTTCGAGCGACAGATGAGCGATGCCCGAACGCATCTCGTCGGGATAGGAAACCATCGCAACGCGTTTTCGGGTGTAGAAACTCAGGCTTTGCGTGAAACCGATGGAGACGATTTCGCCGCCCGCGTCGAGGCCGGGCTGAATGGTTTGCAAGAGGCGCGGCGTGGTCAACGCGGGCGCGATTTGGGTGATCAGGCCGGTGGCGAGCGTGAAAATTAGCGTCCAGCCCAGCGCCGTTGCCGCGATAATGGCGCGCAAATCGTGTCTGAAAACGCTCCAGATGAGCAGCGCGCCCCACAACAGCATCGCGGCGCTGACCCCGTTGGCACTCGCGGGCGCAACGCCAATTTTTTCCAATGCGGACGGCGCGAAAACCAAACCCGCTACGCCGCCCGCCAAGCAAAATAGCGCCAGCGAAATCGCGGCGAGTTGCGGCGCGCGAAGCGGTTTTTCGCGTTTCAAAACCCAGTCGAAATAAGCGCCGAGCGCGAGCGCCATCACCGGCACGATGGGGAAAATGTAAGTGACGAGTTTGCTGCTCGAAAGCGAGAAAAACAGCGGCGGCACCAGCGCCGCGCACACCAAAAACAGCGCGGCGCGCGAGTTTTCGCTTCGCATTTGTCCGCGCGCCGGAAAAACTTTTTTCCAGCCGACGAAAAGCGCGGGGAAGGCGAAAAATGTCCACGGAAACAGCAAACCGGGCATCCATTCGAAGAAATAAAACGGGCCGTTGGCGTGATCTTGTTCGGCGAGCGTGCCGCGGAAACGTCCGAAATTCTGGTCGATCCAAAACGCTTTGAAGTATTCGGGATTGCGACTTTGCACCACGAAAAACCAGGGCGCGGCCAGCAAAAACGCCCACGCTAAACCGGGAATCCAGCCCATTTTTTTGAGCGATTTCCAATCGCCAGACAAAACGATATAAGCGCCGATGCTGGCGAAAGAGAGAACCACGGCGACCGGGCCTTTAGCGAGAACGCCGAGCGCCAGCGTTGTCCAGAAGCCGAAAAACGACCAAAACCCGGCGCGTTTTTCGGTTTGAGTGCGGCCAATCCACCAAAACGCGAGGGACAGAAAAACCAGCGACGACACCAGCATATCGGTCAAAACCGCGCGGCCCAAAACCGGCCAACTGACGGTCGTGGCCAGAATCACGGCGCCGAAAAACCCGGCGCGCGCGCCGAACATCCGTTTTCCGAGGAAATAAGCGCCGAAAACCGCGAGCGTCGCCGCGAGCGCCGACGGAAAGCGCGCCGCGAACTCGCCCACGCCGAAAATCTGGAAAGCGAGCGCGCTCCCCCAATAGAGAAGCGGCGGTTTGTCGAAGAATTTGACGCCGTTGAGCATCGGCGTCACCCAATCGCCCGACGCGAGCATGGCGCGCGGGATTTCGGCGTAGCGGCCTTCGTCGGCATCGAAAAGTCCCCACGCGCCGAGGCGAAAAAAGAAAAGCGGGATGCAGAGTAGGGCGATGGCGAGCAGCGAAAACGTATGGGCGCGGCGCGTTTGCCAGGGGGTTTGAGTGGGGATTTCGGGGGGTTGCATGGAAAATTGCGGCGTGTGTCCTCGCTTTGCTGCGGCCCTCACCCGTCTCGCCAAGGCTCGCCACCCTCTCCCGCAAGCGGGAGAAGGGTTTTGGTGTCTCACCGACCAGAAAGTTGGTGACGCGCAAAAATTTCAGTCAGCGCG
>JAABUN010003576.1_pt1 | contig 23660 bp, 25 predicted proteins | sample 5559311 | NCBI WGS metagenome assembly JAABUN01 (sample SAMN10711877, study PRJNA513370) | rock metagenome | isolation source: Antarctica rocks | place: Antarctica: Victoria Land, Siegfried Peak sud
TTATATAACAGGTCATATCCAATTAAACAATCACAATCACCTGGAAAAACTTATCCAGCTTATCTATTTAATTCAAAATATTACCGCTCCAAAGGAGTTGGTCAAAGGTGAACAGGTTTTTAAACAATTTTCGGCTATTGATATAGCTTCTATACTTCACCTCCACTTTGAGGCTTTTAAGACTAAAAAAATCAATACGATCCAGGGCAATATTAAGGTAGCTACAGATAAATTAAATTTCAAAAATGCAAAAGTGCAAAAGCTAAACGAAGCACTCGAAGACTTTTTCTATTCTTAAAACTTACTCTGATAACCTAATTTACTGCAAACTTACCTCTCCTGATTAATCTAACTCCTTCTAATTCAATTTAAAAAATCCTCTGTCAATCCATCATTGACATCTTTACCAAACTGATCCAGTTTTACGTCCATAAAACAAAAATGTATGGACACTTTATTTATTCCCACTGAAAATGACTTTAAGAACTGGATCAAAGAAGCAGTGAAAGAAAGTCTGAATACATCTGCTGCACAAACTGATAAGGCTGCCAATCCGGCTCAGGAACCGCTTATTACCAGAAAAGACATTGGCCGTTTTTTAGGTATCTCACTGGTTACTCTTAATGAATGGATGAAAAAAGGCCTGCCTAATCATAAAGTAAACGGAAGGGTCTATTTCCAAAGATCAGAAGTATTAGAGTATGTAAAGACTAACCGCAGAAAGCTGTAACAACCACGTAAGAGTTACATTTTTTATCGGTTAAAAACAGAAAAACATGAGCAGTATAGATAGTGAAAATGAAACGGAGTATTTACGTATCGGTACAACTTACTATAGAAAGATAAGAAAGCCTTTAGCTTCAGGAGATGTTACTAAATTGCTTTTGCCATGGTCCATAGAGTGTATCAAACAGGATCATGGGAAAGGCTTTCTGGCTGCTATTCCCCGTTATAAGGGTTTTTGCCTTGTTCCCAGTCACTTAGAGTACAGACGGGAGATTGATAACTTTTATAATCAATACTATCCTTTCGCTCATGAGCCTCGTCCCGGTTATCCTAAACACACCCTTGTTTTCTTAAACCACATTTTTGGTGAGCAATTGGATGTAGGGCTGGATTATTTAAAAGTTTTGCTGCTTTATCCGATACAAATACTTCCGATCCTATGCCTCGTTAGTGCAGAGCGCAATACCGGCAAGACAACCTTCCTAAATTTTTTGAAGGCTATCTATGGTTCCAACATGACCATTAACAGCAATGAAGATTTCAGAAGCAACTTCAATGCAGAATGGGCACACAAATTAATCATAGGAGTAGATGAAACTTTCCTGGACAGAAAGGAAGACAGTGAAAGAATAAAAAGCCTTAGCACATCAAAGTATTACAAGATCGAGGCAAAGGGACAGGATCGACAGGAAATAGAATTCTTTGGTAAGTTCATTCTTTGCTCCAATAATGAAGACAATTTTATAATTATTGACCCAAAGGAAATCAGGTATTGGATCAGAAGATTGCCAACGCTTCATCAAGCTAACAATAAGCTTTTGACCGAATTGAAAGCTGAGATACCTGTTTTTATCCACTATTTACTTAACCGACCTTTTACTACTGCCTGCACAACCCGGATGTGGTTTAGTCCTGAACAAATAGCCACAGGTGCACTAAAAAGAGTAAAAAAATATAATCGAAACAAACTGGAAGTGGAGATGGCACAAATCATTTTGACCATTACCGATCAGAAAGAGCTAAGTGAGATATGCTTTTGTTTATCTGACATGCAGGAATGGCTGCAGAAAAAAGGCTTCCGCGGTTATGACAGCAACAGTATTAGAAAAGTGTTGCAGGACACATGGAGACTTGCTCCATCCGAAAACTCCAATGCATACACGCAATACCGTTTAGGAAGCGACGGAAGCATCTACGAATACAACTACAAGGGAAGGTATTATAAGCTTTCAAAAAATGAGATTTTGAACCTTTATTATTCTGATGATTATGATGATAAAAGTGTGAGTGCTTAAAAATGAAGAAGTTATAGTCATCAGAAGTGTCATCAGAGGTTCATCAAAAAAAGTAGATTGATGAAAGACCTTATCCTTCTGATGAAAAGAAGATGAAGTGATAACTAATTAAAAATTAAAGAGTAAAAGCAGGTTTCGTCAAAATCATCAAAAAACTAATATATGGCGAACCATTTTCTTTCCTTTCAAGAGGTGAAGCAAATAGATATAGTGAAGTACCTGGAAACATTAGGTTACCATCGACAGAAAATCAGAAATAACGATTACTGGTATCTCTCACCATTAAGAGAAGAAAAGGAAGCATCTTTTAAAGTGAACAGGAAATTAAATGTATGATATGACCATGGTTCAGGCAGAGGAGGAAGCATTATAGATTTTGCTGTGATGTACCACAACTGTACTATAAAAGAAGCAACGAAAAAGGTAAGTGATGTTTCTTCTTTTCACTGTCATACACTAACGGTTCAACAGCCTCTGGCAAACACGCAAGAGGCTCAGGAGGCACTTGAACCTAAGATAAAAGTGATAGCCGCAAAACCTCTCACAAACCCTGCCCTTTGCAGCTATGTTGAAGACAGAAAAATACCTGTAGAGATTGCAAAAAAGTATTGTAAAGAAGTAGATTTTGAGCACTCGGATAAAAGATATTTTGCTATCGGATTTGAAAATAAATCAGGAGGATTTGAACTAAGAAATGCACTTTTTAAAGGCGGTAGTTCTCCTAAAGACATTACTCAAATCACCTTCTCTAATGCCACAACTATTGCTGTTTTTGAAGGTTTCTTTAGCTTTCTTTCTTATCAAAATCTGCATCAGAAAGAAGCTCCTTCCCTGACAAACTTTCTTGTCCTAAACTCTCTTTCATTTTTAGAAAAGAGTCGGGAAGTGATGGAGAAAAATGAGCAAGTTTACCTGTATTTAGACAGGGATGAAGCCGGCATGAAGAATACCCAATCAGCCTTAAATTGGGATATAAAATACAGTGACCGAAGTCATTTGTACAAAAATCACAAGGACTTAAATGACTATTTATTAAGTCGAACCCAGAAGCTTAAACCAGGCCAGAGGTTGAGAGGATATTTTAAGTTTTGAGGAGCCAGCTATGTTTTGACCGGGTCAAAACCCTTCGTTTCTCATGCTACTCATTCAACCTAAGTAGCAATTCTTATAAAAGAGATATAAATAAGTGCAGTATGAATACAGTGACAGAGGGAAAAAATATTAATAAAAACAGCCAGGCAAATAAAGGCGGAAGGCCCAAAAAGCGAGAGCATCTTGACCAGAAATTAACTGTGATGTGCACCCGCTTTGATGTAATTACCATAAGGTATTATGCTAAGGAATTTGGTCTTACAGTATCAGAATACTTCAGAGTGTTAGGGCTTAAAAGACAAGTTGACAGAAAGGTGAAAGCACTTCCCAAAGAAGCTTTACAGCTCATTGGTACCCTCAATCACCTCGGAGCAAACATCAATCAGATAGCACACAAACGAAACCGGGGAAGACGACTTAAATGCTTTTGAAAGAGCGGAGCTAATGCTATTAGCCGGTGAAATAAAAGAGTTGGCAAAAACTATTAAAGCTGCGCTGAAATGATAGGAAAAATCAGCATGGGAAAATCTTTCAGAGGTTGTATCAGCTATTGTTTGGAAGACAAAAAGCTTGAACAATCAGAAGAAATTGCTTTTAAAAACCGGGCAGAACTGGTTGCTTTCAACCACTGTTTTGGAAACAAAAATGAACTTATCGAACAGTTCAATGATGTAAGAGCACTCAATCAAAAAGTACAAAAACCTGTGCTGCATATTACTCTAAGCCTGGCCCCGGAAGACCGGTTAGACAAGGAAAAGCTGGTGGAAATGGCAGGGCAATGTGCAAAAGAAATGGGTTTTGACAATAACCAGTATATAGCTGTTTCTCATATTGATACGCAACACCAGCATTTCCACATCGTAGCCAATCGAGTTGGCTATGATAGCAAAGTAGTCAGTAACAGTCAGAACTATAAAAAGATAGCTGCTTATTGCAGAAAGATGGAACTACAGTATAATCTAAAACGAGTGCTTAGTCCAAGAAGATATTTAGCTCCCCAACAAAGAAACATACCCAGGATGGACGCACGAAAAGAGAAGTTGCGGGAACACATTCATGAATGTTTATCAGCCTCTAAAAGCTTTAGTGAGTTTGAAAGTAAAATAAAGCTAAAAGGATATAAATTAATTAAGGGCAGAGGAATATCGTTTACAGATAAACAGGCGGTTAAAGTAAAAGGAAGCGAGGTAGGCTATTCATTGCAAAAGATTGAAAAGATTTTGGAGCTGCAGCAACAACTGCATCAGTTAAGGGAAGATAAGGTCAGACATGAGCAGAATCGGCAGCAGCAAAAGCAATTCTTAATTCAACATTCATGGAAGGAAGAATATGGGTTTATGCAAAAGGAAAGCTTTTTAACTGAAACGATAAAAATACTGCTTAAACCAGAAACTCATGAAGCTCACATTCCTGAGCAATTTTTAAGACAAAACAATATTAAAAAGAAAAAGAAGTTCTGGCAACATTTATAAGAATAGAATCACCCTGTAAAATAACAAACAAAAATAACAATCATCTAAATTCTAATATTGTGGACTCCGCAATAATGGAGCAGGTTTTAAAAGAAATCCCGCGACAACAAAAAGAGATAGCAACGAGCAATGAAAAAGCTAATGAAGCAACGCAACAGGTATTTATAAGGCCGGACGCTTTTGATAAAAAACTGGACACATTAGAAATACCTGCAAATGATACTTCAGGGGTATTAATGCCTGTAAAAAGATGGATAGAAGAAGTCAAGGTACTTGCTGAAACTCAGATACCCTTATAATTTAACCTTTACTCCATATGTTTGTAAGCCATAAAGTGCCTCACAAACACTTTCAATAAAACTTCTAATTGCGCTATATGAATTTTAAAAAGCTTACGTAAGCTTAGCAGAATATTAATAAAAACAATAAGCTCAGGGTTAGACAGGCATTTAAAGAGCATTATATATTGTTGGTTATTTTCTATACGCTGCTAAGTATTTAGTTGCACCGGACAAATAAGATTTCTCTTTTGTGTAAGATGCCGAGGCTATTAAATAACTTGTTCAAGAACTAAAACATTAAAGGGTGATGTTCTAAAAAGCGGTGTCAGCTTTTTCAATTAAAAGATATATCGTTCAGTTTTTAACCATAAATAATATGTTCGTATATTAGAAGATTAATTAATTAACTATTTCTATTCTAATTTTAAATTCTTATCAACAACTATCATGAAAATTGCAGTATGCGGCAAAGGCGGTGTGGGAAAAACTACAATTAGCGGTTTATTATGCCGCGCCTTAGGCAGTAAAGGTATTCCTGTATTGGCTATTGACGGTGATCCCAATCCTAACCTGGCACTCACTCTTGGTGTTGATCCAAAAGCTTCTATGCCTAAAGCCCTCACTTCCAAACTGCTTGAGGTGTACGAAAAAGAAGACGGGAAAAAATATGCGAAACTCAAAGTTCCTTTAAGTGAAGTAATGGACACTTATGGCATAAAAACAAATGATAATGTTACTTTAATAGCAGTTGATCAGCCGGAACATGCTGCTACAGGTTGTATGTGCGGCATTCACACTACTGTAAGAGAAATTATCCACACTGCCTTGGAAGAAAGCGAACAGGTAACTTTATTAGACCTGGAAGCATCGTTGGAACAAATGAAACGCGGTACTTCAAAGTATGTGGATGTTTTGTTGTGTGTTGTAGAGCCGTATTATCGTTCGATGGAAGCTGTCGCCCGTTTTCAACGGCTAGGAAAGGAACTGGAGATAAAAAGTATTGTAGCGGTAGCTAATAAGGTAAAAAATCCTGAAGATGAAGAGGCCATACGTCAGTTTTGTGCTCAAACTGATCTGCCTGTAATTGCCGTTATCCCTTATGATGCTACTATTGCAGAAGCTGATAAAAGCGGCTCTTTAAATATGGATGAGATAGACAATTCGCCGGCTTTAAAAGCTATAAATGCTTTAGCAGAGGACTTGATGGGAAGTGTTAAGACATAAAAGAAGGGGGATGATCTGCTGATCATCCCCCTTCTAATCTTTCTCGGCTATTATTTATTTACTACAGCTAATTGCTGTGACTTATTAAAAAAGTCACTCTTTAGGGCAGAATTAAACTTAACATTTGAAATCAGGTATTCTTCTAAAATCTTTCCATTGCTTCGGTAATACTTATTGGAATGGCTTAGCACAATATTTCCTTCTTTTTTAAAGTCAGACAGGAAAATTTCTTCGGGCTGAACATTGCTTTTCAGTGAAGGATAATGTTCAATTTTTCTAATTAACTTATTAGAAGGGTCAACATAAAAAACCCAGCGGTCGTGCCCTACTTTGGGATCAAACGTTACATCCAAAAGCTGCACCTTTTCACCATTTAAAGTTGCGGTTCCGGCATTGCGTGGTTTTACTCCGTAATCAGTTAGTTTAAAAGGAAACGACATCCGGTACAAGGCCATTTCACTTGCACAAAGTGGTGAGCAATGTTCATCATCGCACATAAACTCCATATCTTTTGCAATTTTTACCGGGTTCACTTCATTATCTTTTAAAAAGGCATAGTAACCTCCCTTATCATGACCCACCACAACCTGATCACCTTCCTTTGTTCTTGATTTTATTAAAAGCTGGTGCCCCTCTTTATTGTTCTTAAAAAAGAAGGTTTCTTCCGATTGCTTTACGATCTTTCCATTTTCATCGTATAACCTGTGAGTACGAACAAAGCTTCCATCCTGTATACTCTTCCAATTTTCCATTCCTCCGGTAGCCCTAATCATTTCAGCAACTATACGTTCTCCGGAAGGAGGTTTTACATATTGCCACCAAATAAAAAAAACTACTCCAAATGTTAAGAGAAGGATTCCTAATGTTTGGAAAATTTTTAGCCGCCCTATGGTAATAGGCTTAATGAGATCTTTTACCTCAAGTTCTGTTTTCCATGGAAGCTTTACGTCATCCTTATTATTAGATTCATTTTGATTGAAATCACCTTTCATTGGATAAAATTTAATACTGCAATTTAAAAAATTTTAGGCTAAGTTGATGAAAATTATTTTCAAAGCCTTAAGAGGACTTTGTTAGTTAATTATTCTGTTATCTTAAAATGGTCTGCAGAAAAATCTTTATCAAAAGAAATATTAAAATGCCGGCTTTCCGAAATGAGTCTGCCCGGCTTATTTAATCCGCTTGCATTGTAGCCTTTTCTTACCGATGGCATCAATAAGCCATTGGCTTTTTCAAATTGTTCGTATTGTGTATAATCCCAATAATTGTTTTTTCCATTAAGCGAGTTGGCAAGCAATTTACCGGTGCCGGGTTGAAAATAGTAATACCATATATGGTCTGGATTGCTTCCTGCGCCTTTGCTGTAGGATGTCTTTACCACTTGTGCCGGTGCACCGTCGGGCAATGTTACCTGTCCTACGTATTCAGCTTTTATGCCTGGGTCTTTCAGCTTGTATGGCATGCAAATAACGAACTGTGAACCGAAGCATGAATTCCATGCACCATCAATATCTTTTTGATCATCAGATACTTTGCCGTTGTATAGCTTTCTTGCTTTTTCCCCGTCATGTATTAGTGTAATAGCTGTATCGTGAAGCATGTAAGTAACCTTTGCCCTGAACTGCGGCTTGAACATATAATCAAAATGCTGGTCTATCTCCCTGATGACCTTACCTGTACTGTCGTAGCTGATGCTTTTTTTATCGAACGAAAGGGTTTTCTTTTGCTGCCAGTTATCGTAGCCACCGGCATAGGCAATAGCACGATCAATAACCACACGCGAAGAATCATCCATGGTAACAGGAAGACCAGCAGTACCTGTTGAGCTATTTTGCCGACAGGAAACAGTAACAACCGTAAGTATGATTGCATAAACAGCAGAGAATTTTTGGTACATAAAAAGCGAATTAAAATTTATATTATTTGTTTTCAGGAGTTGCCAATTACATATTTATCATTTTCGTTCCAAACATTTTCTTGCAGTATACTGCTATTATGTATATCTGAATGAAAAAAGTTGTACAGGATGAACAATAAATTTACAACTTTATCACTTGTCATTTTTGTTTGCAGTGAAGGTAATTGATTGTGATTTCTTTGACCAAGCGGGTAAGCGCCTTCCCCGGGAAGAATGTCAAAATTTTGCAACAACTCGTGAAGATCGCCTTTCAGTTTGGGAAAGGAAAAATCTTTTAAAGGTGGGTTGAGGACAGTTCTGAATTAACTTGCAAAAGATATAGTTTGTGAATTACTACGATGCAAACAAACGTATATTAAATCTGGTGGTAGGGAATGACTATCAGGATTTGCTGATAAACATTATTATTGACTATAATTTAAAAAATTAATATTGTCACCCTACTTCACAAGGCTTTCACTGGTTGCCTGTTTTCTTATCAGCGCCTTTAGTTGTTTTCAAACAGAAACGACAGGAAATCAGCACGTGGTATCATTAGGCTTTTCAATTAAAGGTGTGAGCATGGTGGCACCGGTAAAACCCATTGACTCAACTTCGTTGCTCCCAATTATAAATATTCACGCAAATAGCATTGCTGTTATGCCTTATGCATTTTGCACTCCTGAGAACCCCATAATACAATATAACCACAACGGTCAATGGTGGGGTGAAAGTGATGCAGGAGTTATCGGCTGCATTCAACTGGCGCACAAAAAAAAGCTTTCTGTTATGCTTAAGCCTCACCTTTGGATTGCCCATGGAATGTATACAGGTGCGTTTACGCTACGTACAGAAAAAGAATGGCAGGTATGGGAAGAAAGTTATCGCGGGTACATCCTTCATTTTGCAACGATAGCAGATACTCTGAAGGCTGAACTACTTTGTATAGGAACAGAATTAGGTGCAACAATCAAAGAAAGACCTCGTTTTTGGAGTGCCCTTATAGATACGCTCAAACAAACCTATCATGGTAAATTAACCTACGCTGCCAACTGGGACGATTATAAAAGCTTCCCTTATTGGAATAAGTTAGACTACATTGGCGTTGACGCTTACTTTCCTTTAGATACCGATAAAACACCCGATGTTAGTTCGTTAAATGGCGGCTGGAAGAAATACAGCAATGAACTCCAGAAAATAAGTATGCAATATGATCGTCAAATACTATTTACCGAGTATGGTTACCGCAATATTGATTATAACGGGAAAGAACCGTGGAAAGAAAATGACGGCAATCAAAACGACGAGGCACAAAAAAATACATATGAATCTTTCTACCAAAGCTTTGCAGGAAAGAAATGGTTTGCCGGCGGTTATGTATGGAAATGGTATGTGGACAACAGTCGCTATGGCAGGGCAAAGATTGATTTTACTCCTCAGGATAAACCGGCAGCAAAAGTGATTGAAAGCTGGTATCGGGATTAATACTTTTTAACAGCTGATTCATTTACAGGTTGCTTATTAATTTTCAATTCCCAACAGGCATAACCAATCACGATAAGATACTCTGCTCCTACCAGCCACAAATTCTCTTTCACAGGATTTGAATGATAGGCAAAATAACTAAGTGTTGCCACATAAGACCATGTGATTGCATATCTGTAAGCAGTGCAGGCAGAAATGATAACAGGCATGCAAATATACCAGGGATGAACAGTGGTAGCAAACAGATAATAGACTGTAAGAATAAAAAGAGCTTTTGTAAGAAATTTCGTGTTTGAAATTTCTTTGTCTCTAAAAGAAATAATAAAGATGATAACTGCACCTGTGACAGACAGCAATGGGCCGGCAAAGGCAATAATATTATAGCCAGTAACAAGAGCACCAATCCAACGAACGATGTAATACAAACTTGCATTAAATTCAAAATGACTTAAGAATAAATTGATGCTCGCAAGAAAATGGAAGATGGTTGTTTTGTCCACAATAAAAGCAAACAAAGCAATAGTGACAAAGCCGCTAATAAAGGAATAAATAAGGCCATAACCCCAACCGAGCTTTTTTATTACTAACGGAATAAAAAGAATTGGAATTAGTTTAGAAGATATACTCAACCCAAGGAATATTGCCGATAGATAAATCTTATTCTGCAATAGCAGCAAAAAAGCCGATATCATAAAAAATATCATTACTGCATCGAAGTGAACATTACCAGTTAACTCGGCAACGACCAATGGATTTAAAGCGTATAATAATGACAAATGCGCTGGCAATGGTAGACGCTTTAAGACCAATGGCAATAGTAAAACCGTTCCTGTTTCTGCAAAAAGAATAATAGTTTTCATGCAAACTATAGCGCCAAAAATATTGGTGGGAAATACTTTTGCAGTAAGCCAGAAGATACTTTGAAGCACAGGTGGATAGATGGTATAATAAGAAGGAGAATTTAACTGCTGATACAAACCTTTTGTAATTCCAGGGATAGGCGGTAATTGAATCACTTCTGTTGGCAAGTGGTTATATGGATTAATCCCATTTGCCAGTAATCTTCCATCCCATATAAACCTGTAAACGTCATCGGAAAGATTAGGAATTGAAAATAAAATTATTACGCGAAAGAGAATACCGGCAATTACCAGTTGCTTAAAATGAGAAGCAAAACTTTTGTTCAAAAAATAATAACTGGTAAATAAAAGGGTAAATAAACCAAACACCTGCAGAAAATTGTCTCTCCTGGTGTGATAACACAAAAAATAATAGGCCACTCCTGTAATCAATAACAGAAGATAAAGAAGCGTCTCCTTTTTATAAGGCAGCACCTCATTCATAAGGCATTAGTTGCAGGCTGTCCCGGTAAGAACTATCAGTCACCTTATTGTGGTTCCAATAGTCTGACCAAATCGTCTTTTTACGGATAGCTTTCGTTGTCAGCATCTTTTTACTGCTGCCAAAGCCATCTGGGTAGCTTTCCTGCCATCCCAAAATTTCATGCGGAAAATTTGGCTTAAAATAAATCTGCAAGGTTCGCTGTAGCTGCCGATAATAAATAGTGTAAAGTTGTACCGATGTATCTTTTGTAAAAAATGTATCCGCTTTTGATAAGGTTAGAACAGCATCTTCTTTTTGCATTTCAAAATGTGATAAACGTTGCCATAACAATCCGGGTATTAAGGCAACTTTACCCTGTGGTAAGTTGGAAGGATTAATGCGAATACGGTTCCAAAGTTCATCTTCTAGCAAAGCGGCATATAATTTCTTATCCTGTTCGCCCTCCTTTTCGAAATATGAATAAAGCTGCCAGTTATAGTGATTTCCTTTTAACTGCAATTGTGAAAAGGTATGTCCGCACCATTCCTGCGATGAGCATGTTGCTTTAAGTGTTTTTTTATTGCCATCTGCAGTGACAGGCGTAAAGACCGATAACATCATTGAATAAGGATAAATGCCTGTGACAAATTTTTTGGTCATGTTCATTTTTAAGACCCGGGCTTTATTACTTGTTCTTTCCGGTTCATCCAACTTAACTAAATCATCGGTTGAAAAATCTTCTGTCACAAAAATTAGTACCGCTTCTCCATTTCTCATTTCACTATACCTTGCTTGCTGTAAAGTGTAACTTGTAAGTTCTGCTTTTCCTGCATACCATTGCTGCCTGAACTGATTAGTAGGAGGTGTTGATGATTCTTTACATGAAACAAGAACCATCAAAAAGTAAAATGAAGCAAGAACATTTTTTAAAGTCATTTTACATGTATTTAAAAATGGTGGTAATGATCTTATATCCGGCAAGCACAGTGCCTTTTAGTGTTCCACTTATTTTTGAAAACCCTATGCGTTTGCGATAGTTAACCGGCACTTCGGTTGTCTTCATTTTCAATTTAGCTGCTTTTAATTGCATCTCAACTGTCCAGCCATAAGTAGTATCCTGCATATCTATCTCAAGCAGCTTATCATACCGGATGGATCTGAAAGGACCAAGATCAGTATAGCGTATACCATATATAATTTTCAATAATCGTGTAGCGAGCCAATTTCCAAAGATTTGCTGAACCGTCATAGACCCGCTTTCTTTTTTCCCAAGCGCTCTTGATCCAATCACCATGTCCATTCCCTCATTCATAATGGGCTGCAGCAGTAAAGGCATTTCTTCAGGATAGTCTGAGTAATCGGCATCAATAAAAACAACAATGTCGGGTGCTGTTTGTAATTGTTTTATATAGTCAATTCCTTTCAGGCATGCATATCCATAACCAGGTCTTTTTTCGCGAAGTACAGTAGCGCCGGCATTCCTCGCATTTATTTCTGTATTGTCGTTTGAATTATTATTTATAACAATCACTTCATTCACTAACCCCACAGGTATATCTGCAATTACCTTAGCTATAGAATTTTCTTCGTTAAAAGCAGGAATGATGACACATATTTTAGGTGTATTATTCATGCTTTCTTCAGCGTTAGTTTTCGTTCTGTAAAAGTGGAGATAAAAACAATCGCAAAGCCAATGAAGCCTATTCCCAATATCGGTATCATCACATACTTCTTAATGTGAAGTGATAGCATAATTCCAAACAAAAAATACACGGATAACAGACCTTCTAAAATGGTAGTCCAGCTAATTCTAATATAGGTATATTTATTAGAATATAGTTGGTGTTGAGCAGAGGTTGTATTAAATTTTGGCGTTCTTATAAAAGCTGATTTTATACCGCCATACCCCTGTAAAATGCCGATAGCATTGTTTAAAGAAATACCCACAAACAAAGAAACAAAAAGAGGGAAACGAATAATAAATCCAAAAAGTTTTTTACCAAAACTTCCTGCCGTGTTTTTGCTATATGAGATAAAATAATGAATGACGTAAATAAGAAAGCTAATGGTTATAATATTGGTTGCTTTAAAAAAAGATTGGTATTGCGGATAGTTGATTCGTACCCCTATTAGTGGAACGGAAAGGATCATGCTGATAATGATACTTACAAAACCAAAACTATAAATAAGATGAAATAAGCCATGCCATTTTACAGAAAAGGGCAGATGTGATGTTAGTACTTTTTTCAAATTTTTTCTTGCAGTTTCTGCGCCACCTTTTGCCCATCTAAATTGTTGTGACCTGAATGCACTTATAACAGGGGGTAACTCTGCAGGGGTTGTTACATCCTCGAGGTATAAAAATTTCCATCCTTTTAATTGCGCCCTGTAGCTAAGATCAAGGTCTTCCGTTAATGTATCTGCTTCCCAGTTGCCTGCATCTAAAATGCAATCCTTTCTCCAAACACCACCCGTGCCATTAAAGTTGATGAAATAACCGGCTACATTTCTTCCCGTTTGTTCAATACTAAAGTGTCCATCAAGTGCTATTGCCTGAAGACTGGTTAAAAGCGAAGAATTTTTATTGATGTGCCCCCATTTTGTTTGAACCATTCCAACATGTTGATCCTCAAAATACGGGGTAGTTTTTTGCAGAAAATCTTTTGACGGAAGAAAGTCGGCATCAAAAATGGCAATCAGTTCTCCTTTCGCCAGGCTTAATCCATGTTTTAAGGCGCCTGCTTTAAAACCTTCGCGGGTTGCTCTTCTTATATGATGTACGTTAATGTTTGCCTGTTGTAAACCAGCTACTTTTTTTGCGATTACCTCTGTCGTTTCATCAGTAGAATCATCAAGTACCTGTATCTCTATTTTTTCCGCCGGATAATTTATTGCAGCCACAACATCTATTAAACGCTCTGCTACATAAATTTCATTGTAAACAGGAAGCTGTATCGTAACAAAAGGCTGATTAGTTCCAAAAGGACCGAACTTTTTTTTCTTAACCGGGGAAACCAGGTAATGATAAATTAAATGAGCATCGGTAAGGCTATGAAACAACACAAAGGTTAAGGCAAGTGCATATAACACCACAAGTAAGGCAACAATAAAATCTAACATTAAAAGCCACTTTATTAGATTAAAATATTTACAAATTAACGGTTATATTGTTGTTACCTATTATTATTGGCTTATTATTTATTCTTCCTTCTTCTTTACCATTCTCCAACTTCAATACGCCCCGGGGGCAAACAGAAGCACAAATTCCACAACCTACACACGAAGCCCTTACGATATTTTGACCACGTTGTGCATACCATCTTACATCTATACCCATATGGCAATAGGTAGAACAGTTACCACATGAGATACATTGTCCACCATTAGTAGTTATCCTAAACCTCGATTTAAACCGTTGAAAGATTCCAAGTATTGCTGCTAACGGACAACCAAACCTGCACCAAACCCTGGGCCCCATTAAAGGATAGAAACCAACGCCTATAACTCCGGAAAATATTGCCCCGATAAAGAAGCCATACCATTGTGCAAAAGCTCCCGATATTGTTCCTAATACGCCTCCTTTATAGTAAGAGTTAAGCCAAAGCAACACTGTAGTGAGTGTAATAAAAACCAAAACACTGTGCACCATCCATCGTTCAATTTTCCAAGCTTTTAAGCTTTTATCAGATAGCTGCCGATAAGGATCACCAGCAGTTTCAGCCAATCCACCGCAACCACATACCCACGAGCAATACCAGCGCTTTCCATATTTATAAGAAAGAATTGGTGTAGCAATAAATGTAAGGATAGCACTCCAGAAAACCATAAAGACACCAAGATTCCCTGCACTTGCTAATGTTGCTACATCTGACGGGAAGAGGTAGTTATACTTGAGTGGCCAGAAATAAGAAAAGTAAAATTCAGGCTCATTTAATTTCTTCAGAAACATAGGCAGAAGAAAGGCAAATCCCAACTGAAAGAACATGACCGAAAAAGTCCGGATAACCTGGTAGCGGTTGTGCCGGTGCCTGCCAATAAAGCGTACACCCATTATGATAACAGCAAGCGAATAAAAGGCACCATACATAAACCATTGTGTGGCCGGCTTACCACTAATCAATTCGCTTAACGGATCGAATATCCTGATCATCCCTTCGAATACCCATGCAAACCAATAAACAATTATATAAAAACCTGTCAATAGAATAGCAGTTATCCATGCGAGAGTTCCTTTATTGGTCATGCTTTTAAACATGATATTGTTGTTACGGATACCTGCAGGTCCCTGGAAGTACGGCAATGCATAAGAAAAAGCGCCTAACGTAAACATGCCTGTTATCAATGTCAGGAATAATTTTGGATATTCTTTTCCTGCGCCGGACATAGCAGCTATCAATGCTAAGATGGCGATTGCTACACAAATACCACCTACTTTTTGAGAAAGGGTTTGCTCCTTGGATTCTTCTGTTATGGAGAGAGAGGGGTTGATGGCAGTTTGATTATTCATATTAAGTTTTGATTACGGTAGTCATATTATTTTACCAATTAAATAAAGCAAACCCTTTTTTTATTTTTGATTTAATGTTCTTTCCCATTTGTTGATTGTAAAAAGATAGAATTGACTTTTCATGCTTATCAAAAAACTCCGGGTCGAAATTTAACTGATAAAGCTCAGACATTACATCATCAATTGTTTTCTTTTCCTGCAACCACTTGTCGCATAATTGATGATCAAGCCGCATGCCTAAAGCGTTAAAGCCAACAATGGTTTCATCCTGTTTATTATAAACTGCCCTGAAACAAATCTTTCCATTAGCATGTTCCCAATAAAACGAGCTTTCTTCCTGATTCGGTTTTGCGTCCACTTTTCCATAGGTCTGATATTCAATATCAAAAAACTTGGCAGAGTTAAACCACGGACCAGGATTGTATTCTGTCTTTTTTCCAACAAGTGTTTGAGCTAAAGTTTCTCCATGTATGCGGCCGGTATACCAGACCTGCTCAATTGCTTTGCGCCCCGCAACAGGTTTTCGGTGTTGGGCACAATCTCCAATAGAATAAATGCCCGGAACATTCGTCTCAAAAAATTCATTTACCAAAACTCCTCTGTCCGTTTCAATACCCGACTCTTTGAGGAAAGATATATTAGGACTTACCCCAACAGTTATTCCTGCAAACTGGCATTCTATTTCATCTCCATTGCTGGTGATAACAGTTATTACTTTTCCTTCACTGTTTCCTTTAATTTCTTTCAATTCTGTTGCTAATCGCAAATCAACATGATGTTCTTTTATATGCCTTGTTACAAGCCCGGCTTCTTCTTTTGGCAACACATTGTTCCAAAACAATGGCTCCCTCACTACAAACGATACATGAATGTTTTTTGATAACAGCATTTCGGCCATTTCAATACCTATTAATCCACCGCCAACTATCACTCCTCTTTTAATACCTTTTGTATTTTCAAACATTTGCTCCACATCTGGCATCCCGTATAATCCCTGCACGCCTTTTAGTTCAATTCCCTTAAAATCAGGCTTATTCGATTTTGAGCCTGTTGCTATCACTAATTTATCGTAACTAATGGGTGAGCTCTTTGCAAGCACAACTTGCTTATTAGCTATATCAATTGACGTAACGTGATCTTTCATTAACCTTATCCTGTTTTTTTTCCAAAACCAATCTTCGTATGGCTTGGTATGCTCATACTTCATGTGCCCCATGTAGATGTACATAAGCGCAGTGCGTGAGTAGAAATGTTCAGTCTCGGAAGAGATGACAGTAATCTCGTCATTGCTCTGCTTCCTCACATTTCTGGCACAAGTAATTCCTGAAATTCCGTTACCTATTATTACAATCTTTTGGGGCATTTATTGCTTTTATACAAGTTTAGATTAATAAAAAGTACAGGCAATACCTATATAAAACAAGAAACAAAACTTACGCTAAAACTTTTTTATATACCTATGACAGTAAGGGCTACCTCCGCCTTTACTATAATACTTTTGATGATAATTCCCGGCTTTGTAAAACCCGGTTGCTTTTGTAATTTCAGTTACCACTTTATGACCTTTTTCTTTTAAAGTTGCGGCTAATTTTTCTGCTAGTGCTTTTTGCTCATCATTCAAATAGAAGATGCCTGAGCGGTATTGGTGGCCAATATCCGGTCCCTGCCTGTTCAACTGTCCGGGATCGTGGGTTTCAAAAAATAATTTCACCATGTTCTCATACGAAGTTTTAGCAGGATCGAAAATTACTTCTGTTGCTTCTGCATGGCCTGTTCTTCCGGTGCATACTTCTTCATAAGAAGGATTTTCTTTTTGTCCGCCAATATAGCCCACAGCAGTTGAGATGACCCCTTCTGCTTTTTGAAAATAATATTCATTTCCCCAAAAACAACCAGAGGCAAAAATTGCAGTTTCTGTATTCATTTATTATTTATTATTAGGTATAAATTTCATTGAAATAGAGTTAACACAATGGCGTGTATTTTTTGCGGAAAAACGTTCTCCCTTAAAAACATGTCCTAAATGTGCATCGCAAATTGCACATACAATTTCAATGCGTCTTCCATCTGCATCGGGCAATAGCTTTACCGCACCTTTTATTTCATCATCAAAACCTGGCCATCCACAATGCGATTGAAATTTATCAGCAGAATAATACAAAGGTGTATTGCACCGCCTGCATATATAGGTGCCGCTTTCTTTATTATCGGTGTATTCTCCTGTAAAAGCCCTTTCTGTTCCCTTACGAATTATTACTCTTTCTTCTTCTGGTGTTAGTTTGTTATATCCCATCATTAAATTGTTTATTCACAGTACAATTAACAGGTGCCAAAAGTTCTCTACGTATAACCTTGCAAGATGCAAAATTTAGAACTAATTGCACTTGATAATCAAGTGTAAAATTGATAATATAATTTGAAGACATTAAATAAAAGAACTTATCTCATCCAATGCAATAACCCGATTAGACGATCTTTAACTGCTGGCATAGGTATTAGCAACATAATTGATACCAATAAATTTAATTATTTTGTCTGTAGATATATTATAGCGTAAACAAAAAATATGTTGAAACACATTTCAATTGCCGCACTAATTCTTATAGCCACATCCTGCAGTGATAAAAGAAGTGGAGATGCGAAAGCAATATCTATAGTAAATGCATGTATTGAAGCGCATGGCGGTAAAAATTACCGCGATATGGATATTTCTTTTGACTTTCGGCAATTCAGGGTGCACCTTAAACAAGATGGAGGTACTTTCCTTTATGAAAGAACTACAAGGGATTCTATAAATAACGAAGTACATGATATACTTACCAATGCTTCGTTTACAAGGGAAATCAATGGGAAAAAGCAGAATTTGACGCAGAAAGACTCCGATAAATACAAGGAAGGATTGAATGCCATTGCCTATTTTGTTTTATTGCCCTATAAACTTTCTGAGTCTGCTGTAAATCTGAAATACCTTGGTGAAACTGTAATTGAAAATAAAAAGTATGATAAGATTGGTGTTTCATTTAATACCGAGGGTGGTGGAAAAGATCACCAGGATGAATTCTGTTACTGGATTAACCAGGAAACTCATACAATGGATTACTTAGCTTACGCAAGTGGCGGTCCGAGATTTAGAAAGGCTATTAAAAGAGAAAAGGTGGCCGGAGTTGTTATGCAGGATTACGAAAACTTTGAAGTCTTAGATAGCACCCTGGCTACTTTCAACTATGATAAAGCTTTTACTGCCGGCAAGGTTAAGCTGCTTTCAAAAATCAAGCAGCAGAACTATACCTCTAACAAATCCAAAAAGCAATAAGTCTTTATAATCGCAAGACCATTTGTGTTTGAGCCTGCGGCTTTATAATTTGAAAGGGACCTCAGCTACCGTTTTGTCCCATGCAAGTTTCATAACTCCTTGTTTTTCTCCTTTACTTTCAAATTGAATAGTGAAATTTTCAACTGCGGTTGTTGTTTCGGTTGCCGGGGCTGTTACTCTAAGCACATCATTTGCTTGTTTGTAACTAAAAGCACCCCAATAATCGAGATCACTGTTTAAAATTATAGTCCATTCTTTTTCTCCCGGAATAGTAAAAAGCGAATAAGTGCCTGCCTTTACTTTCTTTCCGGCCAACTCTATATCCTGGTAAAATTTAATCTCCGTAGCTTCATTAGCTCCTGTTCTCCAAACCTTACCATAAGGAACAAGCTTACCAAAAACTTCTCGTCCATTTTTTTGCGGTCTGCTATAGGTAACCCTAACAATAGCCTTATCTCCAGGTTTTCTGTCATGGGCAAAATTATCGGGATAATAAGCCATGTCCATAGGGCTTTTGTCAACGCCTCTAAAACTTTGGGCATGAGATACAGTTGAAAATAAAATGATGAAGGTGGCAGCGAAAATTATTCTTTTCATAATTGTTGTTTTTAAAATTCTATAGAGAGTTCTAATCATCTAACCGCTAAGATAGCTTAAGAAATGTTTGCAGTTGCTGTTGATAAAATATCGTTTGCTCTTATCAAATTTAAGATAAGCCTCTTCCTTTTCCCGATTTTATTTTATTGCTTTAATACAAAAAGCACTCAACGTTTTATTTCTGTTCATTCAAACTCCAGTTATAATCAATAGAGCCAATCTTTGTATTTGCATTGATCTTAGTTAACGAATACTTATTTATGAAATCAACGAGAGAACCATTCTTTGTAAAATCGCCTTTGTACCACGAAAAGTATTTTGAAAGTTCTGCATTATCTGCGCTTATCCTGTTCTTTGATTTATCATTTAAAAACCCTTTTCCTGCATCGTCCAATTGTTCATCTATTTGGGCTGCAGTATAAGCTTCATTTCGTAACCTTGGGCACGACATAGAAGCACAAACTATGGCAAAGTGAATACGGGGATCATTAAATTTTTTGCGAAGGATACTATGTTCAATATTATTTAGATCATATTTTTTTCCACCGATATTAATAAACTTAATATCCCATGCTGTATTGATTTTATAAATTTTACCGGCAATATCTTTAATGCTTTTTACGGGGTAATGCTGCAGGATCAGCGAAACTGTAAATGCATTATACGCATTAATCCAATAAGCTTTTTGTTCATTTTCGCTCCAACTGTTTTGGGGCGCATTACCACTTAAAGTCTTCAGGTATGCGTCCAACTCGCCTTTATCTTTTTGTAAATCTTTATAGTTAACCATACCTGACGGGTTCACATACTTTTTAACGAGTTTATCCCACTGTTGATGCGACGGTGCCTTTTGACTAAACGCATACAAAGCTGCAATAAGACAGCTAATAAAAAGAGATGCTTTTTTCATGTTTTTAATATTTTGATTCTGAACAATTTTGTATCGTTATGTTTATAAAATTTTTAGGATCAGGGCTTAGAATCATTCTATTATAAACGACTAAAAGAATTATGAGGATTGTATGATATGATAAGGTAATGCCAAATTTTAAGGCGTTGCTAATTCTATAGCATTTATATGTTGACTATAAAATTGGAAATGGTACAATAACCAGCTCTTGTTTTAATCTTTTTCCGAAGCACACTCTGTAAAAAAATTAATTGTTCTTATCATAAGTATTACATTTAATGTAGTTAAATGAATAAATAAACATAGAAAAATCCTTTGTATGAAATATGTTCTTCTTGTGTCTCTCATGATAATTTTTCAGTATTGCAACCAGGCATCCGTAGAAAAAAAAATTGGTAATGAAATAGCAGCTGCCAATGGTATTAAGAACTTTGAAAAAGTACAAATGCTTGAATTTACCTTTAATGCACAACGGGATACAGCAAAGGCATCTAGTCGTCATTGGCAATGGTTCCCAAAAACCAGTGAAGTTGTTTTTTTTACGGATAGCGGCAACACGAGGTTTAAAAGGTATGATACTACAACCCAAAAATTAAGAAAGCTTAACGGACAATTTACCAATGATGAATACTGGCTGCTGTATCCTTATCACCTTAGCTGGGACAATGGTTTTGATATGCGGGACAGCAGTATGAAAGTGGCACCTATCAGCGGAAAAAGCATGCGAAAGATCACAACAAAATATAACGATAAAGACGGCTTTACTCCAGGAGATATGTACGAGGTTTATGTTGATGAAAACAAACGCATTCAGGAGTGGGCTTACCACAAATCGGGTGTTGCCGAGCCTTCGCTTATTGCCACATGGGAAAACTATAAAGATTTTAATGGACTCCAAATTGCGCAGGAACATAAATCAAAGGATGGAAAGTTTCATCTTTGGTTTACAGGCATTCAGGTTAAAAGTAATTGAGTTAATAGAGAAACAACTTTGCAAGTGCCACGCCGTGAGAGACAATTTAGGGTGGTAATCTTTTAGATTCGTTCTATAATTTTAAAGCAATATTACAAGGGTAAACAAACCTATGTTCAACTTTGGAAGCAATATGGATACTCCGTAAAAACTTATATAACGTAAGATTGATGCAGCTACAGTCCCTCATAATTTTTCAGCTGTTGCCAATTTACTAAAGGGACACTACCCTTTTTGCAAAGGCTTCAGAGTGATGGTCTTAAGGATAACATTAGGTGAGAAATTCTGTTTAAGCAGACACCCGGGCATTTGCTGGTCAAAGCAATACGTTAGCTACCGTCGTCTATAAAGACCCTGTTGGTACTGGTAATGCTTATCGTTTTATACAATATGTGAATGACGCAAAAGAAAAAATCATATTCATAGCGGATGATGATCTAAGTGATGGACGTAGAATTGGAATTGCCGCTATTTTTTAATTCTGACAAACAGAACAAACTAAAACCCGGGAACAAGCCAAAAATCGAAATGTATGTATAAACTATCCTATATACAAGTACTGGAGTAGCCTTAATGAAAGCTCGACCGGGGGGAGAGAAAGTGCTGCGGGAAACCCTATAACCAATTTACGGGTGGTGCTTTAGGTTATTTTAGTGCTCATACAATTGAGAGTATATCTGTGATTGTGCAGTAGCAACGAGTGTCAAAAAATAATTTACCTCTTCCCTTGCGTCTTTAATTATGGCTATTATTAGTGATAACCGACCAAAGTTGGGCGAAAAGCTTGTGGATGAAAGAGTAAATATTTATTCTGATCCATCTAATCCGGATCTCCCTACAAATTCATAGGCGCAGGACAGAAGGCAAAAACGTAAAAGCTATACCATTTTCTAATGCTATTATTATGGAAGGTGGCACTTCCTGAGCCTGATGTACTCGCTGAGGAGATAGCAAAAAATTTGAAGAGTGCTTTGGAGAGTTTCCAGGAGGTGTTGAGGAGGTTGAAGGGGTAGAAATTTTTTGTTGAATGACATCAATATTTTACATCCAAATTGTTTTACCCCTTTTTAGAATCTTTCTGATCTCTTATATTTTTTACTTCGTAGCATCTTGCAGTAAGTAAAAAAGGTTGATTATACATATCACATTGAACAAATGATGCCACTTAGCCCAGAGATATGCGAAGCAGCTTGACAAAAAATTTCAGTCTCTTCAATTACAATATTTATTGGAACTGCGTCTATCAACCTTAATAATGTAAGAAGCATTCTTTCTGGAAAACATAACAGAGTGTGTTATAAAATTGAAAGCAATAAGATAGTGATTATAAACATTTATGATACAAGAATAAACCCTAAAAAAATAAGCTAAGTAGCTTTACTGCTAAGTCAATTTATATAAAATTGGTTAAGCTTTTAGAAAGTTCTCTTTTAGATTCGTCGTCGAAAGAGTCAAGGTATTTTTGAGTTGTAGAAGTATTATGATGTCCAAGTGCTTCCCGTATTTGTTCAATATTGGCTCCAGATTTTTTCATAATAGTAGCTGCACTGTGCCTTCCATAATAAGTAGTTACATTTTTCTCAATCCCTATTTTCTTACTAATTCTCTTCATATTTTTATTAGTATTTTGAATAAACTGGGCTACCTTTTTCTTTTGCACCTCCAAACTATCATTCTTCTGCAGAATACTAAATAAATGATCTTCTTTACCTGCATTAACGCATCGCCACTTATCGATAATGCTTTTCATATAATCATTTATGTAGCATGAGATGACTATCTCCTCTTCCCGGGTTGAATTCTCTGTTTTTGCTCTGATGAATCTCAACATATCTCCATCAATAGATTTTACCTTCATTAATGCGATATCTTTAAAATTTATCCCATTGCATAAGTAGCTAAACATCCAAAAATCTTTTGCTTTGTCTTCAGTCGAATAGGGAGCGGGTTGATATTTATATATTTGAGCTACTTCATTTTGAGTTAGCGCTTTTTTCTTATTACTGCCTGAAGGAATAATGTATTTGCGTTTTCCAAAAGGATAATTATCCTCCTTTTTGAATACGTTTTTCGAAATGGCATAATTATATATTGATCTAAGATTTCTGATGTAAATTCCAATTGTAGTTTTTGAGTTATTAAGGCTAATCATCCATCTTTCGTACTTCCTTAAAAATTCAGGTGAAATATCATAAAAGCCGAATGAATTTTTGAACTGTTTTAAGGAATTCATAGCAGACTGATAGCTGTCCCTTGTTTTTAACCTCCCTTCACCATTGAGCATTGTAATATATTCTTCAAAATATGGAAAAATATTAAAAGCACCTTTTGCAGAGGAATAAAAAGCATTTTCAAATTTTTGAAAAATAAAGATGCCAATATCATTCAAAGTTTTATTAGCCTTTGCTTCAACAGCCCTAAGCTTAACTGCAATTTCCTTATATAGTGTCTGTCTGTAAACTCTACAATACAATACTGTTAAGGGGTAGAAGTAATTTAAAGCGGATGAATATTACCCACACTATGTGGATAGCATTGAACGTGGGTTAATAATTGTGTGATTAT
>JAABUN010003577.1_pt1 | contig 23657 bp, 24 predicted proteins | sample 5559311 | NCBI WGS metagenome assembly JAABUN01 (sample SAMN10711877, study PRJNA513370) | rock metagenome | isolation source: Antarctica rocks | place: Antarctica: Victoria Land, Siegfried Peak sud
GTGCGCCGCCGGCGGCCTCGACGGAAAAGCACCGAGGAGCGCTCCATTCCCGCCGCCAGGGCGGGGTCGATCTGCGCGACGTACGGACCCACCGAGGAGCTGATGGCCACCATGCCTACTCCTCCTCTCCAGAGATGAGAACCCACAGTGACTTGACCAGTCCCTGGAAGTCGGCCTGGAATCGCAACGAATCCAGGTCTCGAGGCCGCGGGAAGTCAACCATCAGGTCCTTGGCGATCCGGCCCTCGCGCATCACGATGATGCGATCGGCCAGCAGGCATGCCTCGCTGAGGTCGTGCGTCACGAAGACGACCGTCTTGCGGGTGCTCTCCCAGATGCCGAGGAACTCCTTCTGGAGGCGAACCTTGGTCTGCGCGTCCAGAGCTCCGAACGGCTCGTCCACGAGCAGCAGTTCCGGATCGATAGATAGAGTCCGGGCCAGGTTCGCCCGCTGGCGCATGCCGTGTGACAGCTGGCGTGGATACAGCTCGCCCTTGCGCGCGAGCCCAACCAGGTCGAGCATCTCCAGGGCGCGGGCCCTGCGGGCGGGTTTCTTGACGCCGCGCAGCTCAAGGCCGAACTCCACGTTGCTCCGCACGCTGCGCCAGGGGATGAGCGCATCCCTCGCGAACATGTACCCGATCGAGGTGCGTGACAACGGGTCTCCGGCGCGGTCGAGCAGCTCGACCGTGCCCTGCGCCTGGGCGATCTGCCCGGAGATGATATTCAGCAGGGTCGTCTTGCCGCAGCCGCTTGGGCCGACCAGGCAGACAAAATGGCCGGGCTGCACCTGCAGATCGATAGCGCGCAAGGCCAGATGCGGTCCGTCACCGGCGGGGAACCAGTGGTTCACCCCGCGCACGTCCACTGCCGCGGGGCCGGTGCGCGCGGCGGCCGGGCTGGCCGTGTGCAGGGACGGCGCCGCAGTATCGGTCGGACGGTTCACTGCGACCTCCCACCATTGCGGGTCCCAAGCCGGGATGCTCCTTGATCAGAATGGCAAGACGAGATCGATATGTCAATGGGATTTCGAAACTCAAGGGCGCGCCCGACCGGTTCCCCTTGGCGGTTGACTACCCTGGGGCCGCTTGATGGGTGTGGTCCGACCGGTTGGTGGTGCCCGCGGCTGGGCCCGAGCTTCCATGCTCGCTGGACGTCAGCAACCGGGTGGTCGTCTCGATGTGCTCGACGAGTAGCCGCACGGCGAGCTCCTTGTCGCGGGACAGCGCGGCATCGCGCAGCCCTCGATGCTCACTGAAAATGTCCCGGTCGTTCCCACCCAGCGGAACGGACCAGCGCCGATACAGCTCGGCGGCGTCGCGTAGGCTCAGTGCGGTTGCTCGCAGGCGCGGGTTGGGACAGCCGGACAACAGGGTTGAGTGGAAATCGGCGTGCGCGCTCGCCCAGTCCTCCGCGACCCGGTCGGCGTCCTTGCCGTCCATCTGGGGGGTTCGTTCCAGTCGGTGGTGCGCCGCGATGAGCGCAGACTCCCATTCCAGGTCACCGAACTGCACGGCCTGCTCGAAGACAAGCCCTTCAATGGCGCACCGCGCCTCCGTCAGATGCACCAGATCGGCCATCGAGATCGGCACGACCCGGAAGCCGATCTGCGGCTCAGCAACGGCCAGGCCCTCGCCGGCGAGGCGCAACAGCGCCTCGCGGACAACGCCCATGCTGGCTTGGTACTCAGTGGCCAGAGCGGCCAGCGGCAGCTTCTCGCCCGGCCCCTTCCGTCCAGCCAGGATGTCCGCCCGCAGGCGCCGGTACACGCGCTCGGCGTGCGTCTTCATGTGCTGCCTCCTCGACTCACAGACTAACGGCAGTCTAATGGCAAAGTTTCGAAATTGACTTGACGTTTTGACTTTGCCACAGTGACTATAGCCGCAGCCAAGCCACGACTGTGGCCGGCGGCAGCGACGCTTCCCGGCTCGGAGGGCATCCCCATGATCAGCGCAGCACCCAACACCGTCTCGTGCATGGCCGACCTGGAGTACGCCCACCGGCCCACCGGCGCGCTGGCTCTTGACCTCTTTCTCCCGCCGAACGTTTCAGCCACCACGAACGGCGCGCCCCTGGTGCTCTACCTGCACGGCGGGGCCTGGGTGATGGGCGGCCGACGAGACCATCCTTTGCGGATGAGGCACCTTGCCGCGCAAGGGTTGGCGGTCGCGAGCCTGGACTACAGGCCGGTCCACCGAGCAGCCTTCCCCGCTCAGCGCGAGGACGTCGCGGCGGCGATCGAGTTCCTGCGCCGGGACGGGGAACGCTTTGGGGTCAATGTCAGTGCGGTCGGCCTTTACGGAGCCTCAGCTGGTGCTCATCTCGCTGCTATGGCTGCCCTAACCCTATCCGAGAGCACCGATGCGGCCGTCTTCGCCTTCGCCGGGATCTTCGGCCGCTATGACCTCACCTCGGCCGGGCTGGTACCGGTCCCCGAACCGGGGCTGCGCGCCCCCGACGAGGTGCTGAATTCCGCCTGGCCAGTCGAACTCGGTGGCCGGCCAGTCTCGCCAACGAAGCTGCGGTCACTGCTCACCGGAGTCGAGGAGAGGAGGCTGGACGACGACGCGCTGCGCGCGTTCAGCCCCATCTACCTGCTCGACCGCGCAGACGTGCCGATCATGGTGCTACATGGCAGCGCCGACGGGGTCACCCACCATGCCCACGGGGAGAACTTCGTCCGCGCAGCCCGATCGGCCGGCCGAGACGCTGAGATCGAGCTGATCGAGGGAGCCAACCACGAGGACCCCTGGTTCGACGGTCCGGAGGCGGCCGCCAAGCTGGGCGCCTTCTTTCACCGCGGGGCGCATTCCTCCTCCATGAGGGCCCGGACCGCCGGTTCGGCTCCCGTGGTCACTCCGGAGCCAGGCCGATGACCGGCACCGCAACGACCCGCGTCGCAGGCACCACCACGTCCTTCGACACAGATGTCATCGTGGTCGGCGGCGGCCCGTCCGGCCTCGCCGTGGCCGCCGAACTGGCCCTGGCCGGCGTCCGGGTCACCGTCCTCGAACGCCGCACTGCACCGGTGCAGTCGCGGGCGGGCACCATCCTGCCCCGGGTCCTGGAGCTCCTCGACGCTCGGGGGCTGGCCCAGACGTTCATCGAGCGGGCGCGAAAGATCCGGGACAACCCGCTCTTCCGCATCCACATCTGGGCTGGCATGCAACCGGTCCAGTGGGCCCACCTGGACTCACGGTTCGGATATCGGCTCATCCTGCCGCAGAACGAGACCGAGGAACTGCTGACCGACCATGCGGTGAGCTTGGGGGTGACCATCGTTCGCGGGACGACGACCGAGACGGTCGAACAGGACGATGACGAGGTGCGCATCGTCGCGACCGGACGAGACGGCGTGAAGGTCCGCGGTCGGGCCAGGTATCTGGTGGGCGCTGATGGAGGGCGTAGCACGGTTCGGTCCCAGGTGGGGATCGACTTCGTCGGTCACGACGCCACCTTTACCGGGATCGTGGCCGATGTGGTGATTCCCAACCCGTGGCCTGAGGGCAGGCGCATGGTCGACAACGAGCGTGGCTGGGTGACCTCGTTCCCGTTCTCCTCCGACCACCCGGTCACCCGGTTCAACATGGTGCACACCGACCGTCGCGGGGTCGGCATGTCCGAGCCAGTGACGATTGACGAGGTGCGGCAGTGCCTGCACGAGATCCTCGAGTTCGATCTCGACTTCACCGAGCTGCGGTGGGCCTCGCGGTTCGGCGACGCCATGCGGCTGGCCGACTGCTTCTCCGCCGGCCGAGTGTTCCTGGTCGGGGAGAGCGCGCGTATCCACTACCCGGCCAGCGGCGTGGGGATGAACTTCTGCCTCCAGGACGCCTTCAACCTGGGTTGGAAGCTGGCCGCCGTGGTGAATGGACACGCCTCCCGCATACTGCTCGCCTCCTACGAGGCCGAGCGAAGGCCGGTCACCGAAGCCCTACTGCGCAGTGTGGAATCGCAGTGCGCGGTACAGTTCGACTTCACCCCTGAGGGCGTGGCCTTCAAACGGTGGTTCGAGAAAAACTTGCTCCCCATGCCGGACGTGAACCGCCGGCTGGCGTTGGAGCTCAACGGCCTCGTCCACCCCTACCCCTCCCCCGCTGGATCCCATCCGATGACCGGGGAGCGGGCCCCCGACCTTGAGCTGCAGACCGCGAACGGCCTCGCTCGCATCGGGGAGCTGCTACGCAACCAGGAGTTCCTGCTCATCGACTGCACCGGCAACCAGGCCTACGACGACCTCTCCCTCTCCGGTGCGCCCGTCCGAAGCGTGTCAGGCATCCCCACCGGCCTCCCCCCAAGCCTGCACGGTGTCCAAAGCATGTTGGTCAGACCGGACGCATACCTGGCCTGGGTCGACTCTGGTGTGCCCGAACCACAACGGGCCAGGGAGGAGCTGGCGCAGTGGCTGGACCTGCTCGGATGACCACCTGGATCGTCCGGGGCGCACAGGTCGTCACCCTCGACCCTGATCTCGGCGACTTCGACCGCGCGGACCTGCTCATCGAAGACGACACCATCGCGGCCATCGGGACAGTTCCGCCGGAAACCGCCGGCGACGTCATCGACGGGACCGACATGATCGCCATCCCGGGCTTCGTCGACACCCACCGGCACACCTGGCAGAGCGCCATCAGGCACAGCTACGCCGACCGCGACCCGGCTCAGTACTTCGCCGAGGTCCTGCGCGGCACCGGGGCCGCCTACACCCCCGCCGACGTGCGAGTCGGCAACCTTCTCGGGGCGGTGTCAGCCATCAGCGCCGGCACCACCACCTTGTTCGACTGGTCACACATCCAAAACTCCCCCGCACACAGTGACGCCGCGATCGCCGCCTTAACCGAATCCGGCATCCGCGCGGTATTCGGGCACGGCTGGCCCCTAGCCGACGACGGGCGCTGGACCGTCGACAGCCGGCTGCCCCACCCGGACGACATCCGCCGGGTACAGGCCGAGCACTTGGGACCCCACGCCCCACTGCTTACCTTGGCGATGGCCGCCCGCGGCCCGGAAATGGCCACCGAAACCGTCTGGCGGAGCGACCTGGCACTCGCCCGGGAACTCGGCATCCGATCGTCCATCCACGTCGGTGCGTACGCACACAACGCCGCCCATGCCGCCGTGCAACAAATGTACGAGGCTGGGCTCCTGGGCGCCGACATCACCTTCGTGCACTGCTGCCGCACCAGCTCCGACGAGCTGACGATGATCGCCCAGGCAGGAGCCACGGTTTCGCTCGGGCCCCAATGCGAGATGAACTCACAGGGCATCGGCAATATCCCACTCGACCGGCTGCTTCAACGCGGCATCCGGCCGGGCCTTTCCGGTGACACCGAGACCAAGTGCAGCGGGGATATGTTCACCCAGATGCGGATGCTCTTCGGGCACCACCGCTCCTGGATGGGCGGAGGGAACTCCGACGTGCCACCCGATGAGGCGGTACTAACCCTGCGAGACGTGCTCGAGTTCGCCACCATCCAAGGCGCCCGCGCTGTCGGGCTGCAGGACCACATCGGCACCCTCACACCCGGCAAGCAGGCCGACATCGTCCTGATACGGGCCACTGACCTCAACCTCGCCCCCGTGCTGGACCCGGTGGCGGCAGTTGTGTTGGCCGCTCACGAGGGCAACGTAGACACAGTGTTAGTCGCCGGCCGCCTGGTTAAGAGCGGCGGCGAACTGACCCACGTCGACACCGCCGACATCATCGGCGCCGCTCGAGAGTCCCAACGAGCCATCACCCTCCGGCGGCGGGCCCCCTGAGCACCGATTGCGGCACAAACCCTTCCCAGGCGGCGAAGCTGTAGAACCCCCGGTCGGCCAGGCACAACATCCCCGGCTCCAGCCGCCCGAGCAGCTGCGCGGACAGGACGGCCTCGGACCTCGTGTACGCGCCGATCACCGCATCGAAGATCGCATGCGTCCCGCACTCGGCCAACGCCACCACCCGGGCCTGGAGGAACGCCGAGCGTTCGCCCTTCATCACCGCGGGCCGTCCGAAGAACGCGTCGTTGGCCGGGATGTCCGCCAGGTCCAGACACGTCCCATCGATCGCGACCAGACGCCCCGCCAACCAGCAACCCGAGGTGCCCTCGGCAGCCATCGGTCTTGCGACCCGCTCAAACAGCTAGCGGGCGCTGGTATAGCGCAGGAAGAGGAACTCCTCGCCCTCGAGCACCGAGGCCAAATGCACCCGGTGCGGCTCCGGCAGGGCTGCTCCGGCGGTCAGCCGCGACCCTTCACCGCAGGCGACCAGCGGTGAGACGGCGACGCACAACTCGTCGACGAGGTCTGCGGCATACAGCTCGGCCAGGAGGTGGGGGCCGCCTTCGGAGAGCATCCGTGGCAGGCCCTGCTTGAGAAGCAGGTCGGAGGCCAGCCCCATGTCGACCGTGCGTTCGTCGGCCACCAGGACATCGGCGACCTGCCGGGCCTGCGTGACCCGCTCCGCGTCGGCGAGCTCGGTAGTGACCACGATCGGTCGCTCCACCACCTCGGTGAAGGCCGTGGAGGCGAGGTCCACGTCGATGCTGCGGCTGACCACCGCCAGCGGCGGCCCGGCCAGCTGCCCCTCGTCGCGGCGCCGCTCGACCAGCTCGGCCACCGGGCGGATCGGCACGTAGCCCTCGGCGCGGACCCGTACCGGCGCCGACCAGGAGCACGTCGCACAGCGAGCGCAGCTCGAGCAGCAGCCGCTGGTCCGCCGGACCGGTCAGCGCGCCGACGCGGCCGTCGCGCACGGCGGCGCCGTCCACGCTCGAGACCATGTTGACCCGCAGGTACCGCCCATCACCCGGGGGTTAAGCGTAGACCTGCGCCGCCTCGACCTCGCCCAGAGGGCCGGGACGCAGGCGGTTGAGCATCAGCATGAGGGACCTCCAATGTCGCGGGCGGCCTTCTGGGGCGGGTCACGCCGGGTGGCCGGGTGACAGGTCCTCGACCTCCTCGAAGGTGAGGCCGTGGACGCCGCTGCTCGAGTCGACGGCGACCGGCTCGAGGAAGCCGACGTGGTCCCTCAGTGGCACCTGCTCCAGCATCCGGCCGACGAGGAACCGGGGCAGTCATCGAGAAGCGGGACGCCGCCCGGACCCTCGCGCCAGGAGCACTGCGCGAACTTGTCGACCTCGTCACCGGTCTGCTCGCCGAAGAGGCGAGCCAGCCGTGCTCGTCCGGTCCCAAGACGTGGACGGCGACGAACGGTGCGTCTCGAGCGACACGGTAGGTGGGGTTCTGCACGGACAGGCAGACCAGCAGCCGCGGCGGGTCGATGCTCGCCTGGGTGGTGAACCCGATTAGGCACCCCAGCCGCTCCTGCACACGGGTCCTCACCACGAACATCGGGTAGTCCAGCCCTTCGACGAACGCGTCGAACTCCGAGGTGCCCAGCGGCTGCTGGCTCTCCTCCGACCTCACGCGGCGAATCCTCACACAGAGGTATGCCGGGCCGGGGGGACGAGAGCTTCGCACGGCATACGCACGAGCGGGGGAACCGCAAGCAGGGCACCCGGCGGTTGCGCGGGCGTCACCGGGTCGCCAGGCACGCATAAGGTCGGGCGATGGCTGACCGGCACTTCGAGCATCCGCGTCTGGCGGCGATCTACGATGCCCTCGACGCCGATCGCCGTGACCTCGAGGCGTACGTCAGCCTCGTCGCGGAGCTGGGGGCCGCGCGAGTCGTGGACGTCGGCTGCGGCACCGGTGTCCTCGCGCTGCAGCTGGCCGATCGCGGGATCGACGTGGTCGGCGTCGACCCGGCTGGTGGGTCGCTCGACGTCGCGCGGGCAAAACCGGGGGCAGATCGAGTGCGCTGGGTCCACGGTGACGCCACGTCCCTGCCGCCGATGCGGGTCGACGTCGCGACGATGACCGGAAACGTCGCCCAGGCCATCGTCGATCCGACCGCTTGGGAGAGGACGCTGCGAGGCGTCCATGCCGCGCTGCGGCCCGGAGGCCGGCTGGTCTTCGAGACTCGTGACCCGGCACGCCGGGCTTGGGAAGGCTGGAACCGTACGGCCACCCTCACGACGACCGACATCCCCGGCGTCGGCTCCGTGGACACCTGGGGCGAGCTCACCGACGTGGACGGGTCGCTGGTGAGCTTCCGGTCGACGTTCGTGTTCCACTCCGACGGCGAGGTGCTGACGTCGGACTCCACGTTGCGGTTCCGGGAACGGCACGAGGTCGAGGCTGCGCTGGCGGAGCAGGGGTATGCCGTGGAGGACGTGCGAGACGCACCCGACCGACCCGGCCTGGAGTTCGTGTTCGTGGCCCGGCGTCCGGGCTGACCGCCGGATGCCGGACTCCGGACGATGCACCGCGGACGCGGGCGGATCAGTCGCCGCCCCGCTGTCCAAGGGGCGCCCCGCTGCCGATTGCGGCGCGGTTGGCGGCACTGCGACCTGAGTGCCACCCCTCGGCGTCGCTGCCCATACCGAGCGGGCGGGTCACCAGGTCTGGAAACATCGTCTGGACCGCCTCCTCGACGGCGGCCGACCGGGCTGCCAGCAACGGCACCAGTTGTCGGCTCCCTGATGCACCGGCCGCCTTTGCTGCCTTGTCCGTTTCGGTGTGAGTGACCTCGCTCAACCGCTCCCCGATCCTCGCGGCGAAGGCGGACAGGAACGACTGGCGAAATGCCCGGGTGCGGGAGCGACCGTGCCGATCGGTGCGCGAGCCCTCCCGGGTCATCGCCTGGGTCGCCTGCACCAAGAGTGACGTGAAGAGGGTCTCGACGGCGTCCAGGTCGGCGGCAAAGCCCAGCACGGTGGTAAAGCCGAGACCACGACTCCACACGGTGCGGCATCGGTTGGCATCCGCGACCGCAGCCAGCAGCAGGGCCTTGGGTGCTTCATAGGGGTTGTCGATCCCGATCCGTCGCCCCTGCGGTGCGTCCTCGCGACCATCATGGGTAGCGGCCAGCAGAGCGGCGTCGATGCTGTGCCGTGCCATGAGTGCCTGCGCGCCCGCCGTGAAGGTCTCCGCCTCGGCCTCGAAGGTCGTCGACTCCGCCTTGGCGAGGAGCGCGCGCACGCGACTGAGGATGCGTTCGTCCACCTCCGCTGAACCCGGAGGGCGGCGCTGCCTCGGGGGCTGCACTGCGGTCCCCGGCAAGGGACCCAGCCGCTCCAGCCGCGGCAACGTGCGCAGCAGGTGGAGCACCTTCAGCGCCTGTGTCACGACCGGCTCCCAGCGATCGCCGGCCGCCTGCTGCCGCGACTCGAGGTAGGCCTGGTCGGCAGGCCACCACACTCGGGCGCCCATCTCCCGGACCTGTGCCGGCCACCGCGGGTCGATTGTCGAGGCGGCATACCTGCTCAGCTCCCTCGCGACCGCGTCCCCCAGCACGGCTTGGTCGCCAGTCGCCAGCTCCCGTCCGGCCAGCCGGTGCAGGTCGGCCGGCTGCCAGCCGCCGAGCCACGCCTGGGTCACGGCTTCCTCGAGCATGGGCGTGAGCGTGCCCACGAGAGCCCGTCGACCGCTGTGGGCCCCTGTCAGCTCGACGAGCTGGGCGACCGCAGAGCCGAACTCGTCCTGCCGCTTGCTGTCCAGCGCACGGATCGCGAGCTCGCCGAGCGCCGTGACCGACGACTCCATCGACTGCTCGTTCGAACGGGCCTCCCACCCTCGAGGGACGCTCCCCCACGGTGCCTTCCCGGGCGGCGAGAAGCTGGTCTCCGGGCGAGCCCGCCTCGCCTTCGCCTTCATCCGCCGCCGCTGTTGGTTGTTCTTCCCCATGACCACCTTCGCTGTTCGGCGTGCTGTTCGAGCCAGCCTGTCACGGTCCGGTGTCACGGCACTGCGGCGCTCTCGATACCGCGGCGCTCTCGACACCGCGGCGCTCTCGACACGGGGCGCGGCGCCGAGGCACGACGCAGACCGGCGCTGCCACGGCATACGAGCAGGTCGTCCTCAACACCGGTATGCCGGGCAGGGGCTCGCGCTCGCCGGACAGCTCATCGATGGTCGCGGGTGTCAGTCGACCGTTACCGACGGGCGTACCTGGGGCGCGCGGCTTCCTCGGGCGAGGGTTCACGGACGCTCGGCCTCCTCGTTGCGTGGTCGCGGGCGACCCGCACGGCGTATGCCGCCAAGCTGACCGCGCCGAGAATGGCGACGAGCACGATCAGGTTGCCCCGGAAGTTCTGCTGAAGTAGTGCCTTGGTCGCGGGCGGGCTGCCTTCTCGAGAGATCATCGGGACGGCGACAACGGTGACCAGCGCCGCGCTGACGAGCGCGCCCTGCAGGTAACGGCGGGCTCGGGGCGGGACGAAGCGGGCGACCGTCCAGCCGATTCCGAGCACGAGCGGGGACAGGATGCCGTCGCGGATGACGATCGCGCCGATGAGCCAGATCGCCAAGATAGCCAGCGCGCTGACCGACGCCTCGGTCGGCAGCCGGGATACCCCGAACAGACCGAGAAGGATGCCCGCGCCGGCGAGCACCACCCGCAGCAACATCACAGGACCTCCACCGTCGTCAGCCACTTGGTACTGAGCACGCCGGCACTGTTGGGCGCAAGCAGGCGCAACGGATATCCGTGGTCGACGTTGAGCCGTTCCCCGTGGAGGTGAGTGAGCAGTGCCTGCGACAGCTGAGTCATGCCGAACCGGGTGGGCTCCTCGGAGGTTACGGCAGCCTCACGTCGCTGTGCGCCAGGGTTGCGCGGGTTGTTCCACAGCCACGGTAAGACCGGCGCTCCTGCACCCGCGCGGTAAGCAACGGCCGTCGCCGTCAGGTGTGGAGCCGAAGGGCTCCACTGCTGGTGTCGGGTGGGGGACCCGGATACCACCGTTCGGGTTCCGGGTAGCTGAAGCCGACGGGGAAGTGATACGTCTCGAAGCACGTGGTGGTGGCGGCCTCGGTGTCGAAGAACGAGAAGGAGTTCTGGTCGAGCCATCGCCCGCTCTGCGTGGGGGCGAACCCGCGTTCGGTGAACAGCGTGGGCCGTTGGTCCCACGGTGCGCCGTTGCAGTCGAAGGCGACGTGGTGGATCCCCTCGCCATGCTTGTCGAGGAAGTCCCGCATGATGGTTCGTCCGCTCAACGGCTGCATGATCTCAAAGGTCAGGTCATCGTTGGTGGCAAAGCACACCTTCAAGCTGAAGGTGCTGGGCTTGCCGTCATAGGTCTGACCCGCTACCGAATCCGGCGTGAAAGTGTAGATCCTGAATGGCCCGATGCCCAGTCGCACCAAGCCTTCCATGGTGCGCTCGTGGTCCTCTGTCACGAGGCACACCTCGATGATCTTGCCGAGGAAGCTGTTGCTGAGGGCGAACTCGCTGAGGACCTCGGGCAAGTCCTGGGTAGGTTTCTCGGTCATGGCCCTTGGCCTTTCCAGCTGTCTGAGGGCGCGCAGGACTTGCCAGGGCAAGGGTCGTGGATGTTCTTACGCGGAGCCAGCTTCCGTCACGGCTGGAGTCATGGGGATACGCCAGGAGCGGGACCCCTGCAGATCCAGCCAGACGTCGGTGGGGGTGCGCACCACCCGAGCCGTGACGTGACCACACTCCGGGCAGCGGGCAACGGCTCCAGGCCCACGATGGTAGACGTGGTTCTCAGCGAACCTGCGCTCGAGGCCGCAGTTCCTGCAGGCCACGACGACCACCGCGACGTCCAGTCCGAACGCCTCGGCGAACACCCCGGCGACCGCGTTGCCGTCGACGTAGTCAGCCTCATCTGTCGTGTCCATGCTCACCCTCCTGTGGGGCCGAACCGCTCGGTCCGGATGTTAGCTGAGTCGTGCCCCTGGGCCAGGAGCAGCATGACGACCGCCTCCACGAAGCCAGTCGGTCCGCATACATAGGTGCGGTCGACGTCTTCAGGCGCCCAGCCTGAGGCCTTGAGGTCGTCGGCGGTGATGCGGCCGGGCGCCCTCGGTCCGTTCTCCACGCCGGAGCGGGTATAGAGGACATTCACGTCCAGCCCGCTGTCCTGGTGCGCCAGACGAGCGAGCTCGTCGGCGTAGTACACCTCGGTGGGACTGCGCACCGAGTACACGAACATGAACGGCGCGCTGCTTTGCACGCGGGCCCGATCACGCACCATCGCCATGAGCGGGACGACGCCGGACCCACCGGCGATGAGGAGCATCGGCGCCGTCTCCTCGGGACGCCAGACGAACCAGCCACCGATCGGACCGCGTAGCTCCAGCTGGTCGCCCACCGACAGCTCGTCGACAAGGTACGGAGACACTTCACCCTCGGGGACGCGTTGAACGGTCAGCTCCAACCGGCTGCGGTCCGTGGGGGAGGCGATCGAGTAACTACGCTGGGTGCTGTACCCATCCGGCGCGGTGAGCCGCAGGTCGACGTGCTGGCCGGCGAGATGGCCCGTCCATCCCTCGGCGTCGAGGACGATCGTTCGGGTGGTGGGCGTCTCTGCACGCACGGCGACAACCGTGGCGACCAGCCATGGCAACCGTTGAGCGACCATGCTGCTCAGTCGCCCGAGTAGCGTTGCTCGCGCCAGGGGTCGCCATAGTTGTGGTAGCCCAAGGCTTCCCAGAATCCTGGCTCGTCATCGTCGCGAAGCTCGATCCCGGTAACCCACTTGGCCGATTTCCACAGGTAGAGGTGGGGCACGAGGAGCCGTGCCGGGCCGCCGTGCTCGTCGGCAAGGGGCTCCCCCTCATAGCCGTAGGCGACCCATGCCTTCCCGTTCAGCAGGTCTTCCAGGGGTAGGTTCGTCGTGTAGCCGCCATAGGAGCGGACCACTGCGTAGCTGGCCGAGGTCTCCACTGACTCGAAGAGGGTGTCCAGCGAGACGCCCTGCCAGCTCGTGCCCAGCTTCGACCACTTGGTCACACAGTGGATGTCCACGGTCGGTTTCCCACTGGGAAGCTCGAGCATCTCCTGCCATGTCCAGGTCTGCGTGCTCCCCTCCTCGTCCGTGATCGTGAACCGCCAGTCCTCGGCTTCGACCTTCGGAGTCGGGCCGGCAGACAGGACGGGAAAGTCGCGCGTGAGGTACTGGCCAGGCGGAAGCTCGGCGGCCGAAGCGTCGCGCCGCCCCTGAAATCCTCGAGTCACGAAACTCAACGAAGCCTCCCGGGGTGTCATCTGAACCAGCTCTTCGCTCACCCGAACCCGTGAGCGACCCTCGGCCCCCGATCCTAGTGCGCCGCTTCCAGGACTGTCCTGTTGAAGGCCACTGCCTTTGCGGTGGCAAGCAGGTATGCCGGGTGGAGGCACATCTGCCGCGACCCGGAATACCTGCTTGCCCGTCCGTGAAGCCCTCTACTGGGGGGGAAGGACGTCCGCGATCAGGGCGCTCAGCGCGCTCGCCTGGGTGCGCCAGTCGAACACGTTGGGGTGTGCCGGGCTGTCTGCGCCTGACCAACGCTCACCGAGCTGGTTCTGGGGGCTGCGGTCCTTGGTCCAGATGCTCGTTGCCTGAGCGTCCACGAACGCCTGGTACTTCGGATCGTGCGTCGTGTCAGTGAGATCCATCAGGTAGCGCATGAACACCCCCTTGAACTGCTTCTGGTTGTCGTCGCACGACGTGTCCAGCGTGTCGCACGACTCGGTCAGCACACCGTTGGAGACCAGCTGCGGCGAGGTGATCCCGGCGTCGGCGAGCCGGCGCACCGTGGTCATGACCGACGGGTCGTGGGTCGCCCGCTCCAGCTCGAGACCCGCCCCGATCGCCAGCCCCTGGTTGTAGCTCCAGACCGTGCTGCCGTTGTTCTTGCAGTCAGCGGTGAGGCCGTCGTTGACGAGCCCCGACGAGTTGATCAGCCCGCTGGCCGTAAACCAGCTCCAGCCCGTCTGCGCCCGGTTCAACCACGTGGTGTCACCCGGGATCCGGTTGTGCAACTCCGCCGTCAGCCGGATGTAGAGCCCGTTGGTCACCGCGTTCTTGTAGGTCTTCTCGGCGTCCCACCAGACACCACCGCCACAGGTGCTCGTGTCCCAGTAGCCCTGGACGTAGTCGGCGACCTTGACCGCCATGTCGAGGTACTTATGGTCGTGGGTCAGGTCGTACGCCTGCACCCACGTGAGGCCCCACCACTCCGAGTCGTCGATGGCCCGGCTGGTGAAGTTGCCCAGGAGCGGGTCGCCCGACAGCACACCGGCGGGGAAGGCGCCCTTGTCCTTCTCGAAGGTGTTGTCGACCTGCGCGAGGTAGCTGCGGTCGCCGGTGCGCTGCATGTAGTCGATGACCGTCTGCAGGGCCACTGCCGAGTTCCACCAGCTCGACGGCCACCACGCCTTGACCGGGTCGTACGAGCTCATCAGCACATCGGCGGCGGTCTTGGCGCGGGTGACCGACGGCGGCGTCCGCAACAACGCGTCGACCAGGGGCAGCAAGGTGTCCTTCGCCCGCTGGCTGACCTTGTCGGCGCGGGCGTCGGCGATGGTGCCGCGCAGCTTCGTCAGCAGCGCCCGCAGCTGCGCGGAGTGGCTTCCCGCCTCCGCCTGCTGGGCCGCCGTCACGAGTTCCTGCAACTGCTTCGCCGTGCCGTTCTGGATGTCCCCGCTGCGGCTCAACGCGCCGATCTGGGCAAGGATCTGGTCCAGCCCCGTGGCGGGGGAGAGCCACTGGGAGAGGATGAGCTGCAACGAAGTTCGAGTTGCCGCGTCGATCTTGTTCGCTCGCAGAGTGTCGAGCTTCGCCTGCAGCGCCTGCAGCTGGGTGAGGACACCGGCCGGGTCGTTCGCGTCCTCGGCCTTCTGCGCCGCCGCAACGATCTGCTGCAGTTCGCCAGCAGCGTCCCCGGTTATGCCGTGGTACTGCCGAGCGGCCTCGATGGCGTCCTTGAGCTCGCTCACCTTCGGGGTGTGGGTCAGGAACTCGACCTCGGACAGCGAGGTGGTCGCCCCGCCGGTGTTGGCCGTGACTCGGACCCGGTAGTAGCGGTAGATGCCGGGGTAGGTGATCGTGAACACCCGGGTCTGCTGGCGTGAGGTGAACTTCTCGCCACTGCGGGTGTCCAACGTCGTCCAGGTCGTCCCGTCGTTGGAGCCCTCCACCGCCCAGCTGGCCGGGTCGCCGGCTGTTGGAGACGACGTGAGGGTGTACATCCGGGCCCGCGCCGTCGGACCGGTGAGCTGGTACTGCACCCAGGGAGTGGCGCCGGCGAGCGTGAGCGCGGTGGCGGAGCTGTTGTCGAACAGCTGGGCTGCGTTGGCGTTGGGGTCGCTGGTCGTGGCAACCCCGTTGCCGGGACCGGTGGCGTCCTTGAGGGGATCCGGCAGCTTACCGTCCTGGGTGATCGATGGCGGGGCGTCCTTCGGGCCGGTGCCCCACGCCGACGGCCGTGAACCCATGTCGAAGTCGAGGGTCCCGCCGTTCGCCAGCTGGTCCTGCGTGAAGTAGGTCTGCGACTGCGGCTGCCCGTTGACCCTCACGCCCTGGACGTACACGTTCTTGGCGTTGTTGTTGCGGGCGTTGACGACGAGGTCCTTGCCGTTCTGCAGGTGGATGATCGCCTGGGTGTAGAGCGGCGAGCCGATCGCGTAGGTCGGGTTGCCCATCTGCAGCGGGTAGAAGCCGAGTGAGCTGAAGATCTGCCAGGCCGACATCTCGCCGTTGTCCTCATCGCCCGGGTACCCCTGGCCGATGTCGCTGCCGATGAACGTCCGCGACAGGGCTTCCCGCACGATCCCCTGCGCCTTCGAGGGCTGCGCGGCGTAGTCGTACATGTACGGGATGTGGTGGGAGAGCTGGTTGGACAGGCCCCACTGACCCAGCCGGACGTCACGTGCCTCGAGCATCTCGTGGATCGTGCCGCCGTAGCCGCCGGGGAACGTCGCGGTCTCCGGGGTGGCAAAGAAGGTGTCGAGCTTGGTGCCCAGGCCGCCCTTGCCGCCGTAGAGGTTGGCCAGCCCCTGGCCGTCCTGCGGGGCGTGAAACGCGAAGTTCCACCCGTCGCTCTCGGTGTAGTCCCCGCCCCAGGATCGCGGGTCGAAGTCGGCTGCCGACTGCGCCCACGCCGCCGAGGCCGTGCGCCCCTGGAAGAAGCCGCTGGCCGGGTTGAACAGGTTGACGTAGTCCTGCGCGCGGTTGAGGAAGTACTGGTAGTTGTCCAGGTACTCCTGGTGCCTGGGGTCGCTGGGCCCGGTCGTGTCGTAGAGCTTCTTCGACATGTTGGCGATGCCGTAGTCGTTGATGTAGCCCTCGAGCGACCACGAGACGCTCTCGTGGGTGGACGTCGGCGTGTAGCCGAGGAAGGTCGACTGGTCCAGTCCCTTGCGGCCCACGTTCTGGTTCGGCGGGGCGACCGTGGCGTTCTTCAGCGCCGCGTCGTACATCCGCTGCACGTCGATGCCCGGCACCCCCTTGAGGTATGCGTCGGCGAAGGCGACGTCGGAGCTGGTGCCGGTCATGATGTTGGCGTAGCCCGGTGAGGACCAGCGTGAGACCCAGCCGCCGTCCTGGTACTGCTGGACGAACCCGTTGACCATCTCCCCTGCCTGGGTTGGGTAAAGGAGGGAGTATGCCGGCCAGGTCGTGCGGTAGGTGTCCCAGAACCCGTTGTTGACGTAGACCTTGCCGGCGACGACCTGTGCGCCGGTCTTGGTCGCGGTGGTGCCGGCCGGAGCGGGGTTCGAGGAGTCAGAGGACTGCACGGCGTGCTGGTACACCGGCTTCGCCGCGGTGCCGGTGTTCTCGAACCCGGAGTTGGGGTAGAGGCTCAGCCGGTACAGGTTCGAGTAGAGCGTGGTGAGCTGGTCCTCGCCCGCCCCCTTGACCTCGATGACGCCCAGCGTCTTGTCCCATGCCTGCTGCGCCCGGGCCGTGACCGAGTCGAACGTGTCACCTGGCGCGATCTCCAGCTCGAGGTTGTGCCGGGCCTGGTCGACGCTGATCAGCGACGTGGCGATGCGCATGCTCACCGCCTTGTTCGCGGTGGTGTCAAACTTGGCGTAACCGGTGACATTCGAGCCGCCGCCGCCCGGGAGCGGCCCGCTTTGAGTCACCGCCTGGTCGAACGTGGCGTAGACGAACATCCGGGTCATGCCCGCGGAGTTCCCCCCGCTGCTGACGTCGGTGTAGCCCGAGAGCGCCCGGTGTGCCGGGTCGAGGGTGAGCCCGCCGTTGTTGTTGATGTTGTCGAAGACGAGGTTCGACTCGTTGCCGGTGAAGGTGAACCGGAACATCGCCGCATGGTCTGTCGGCGTGATCTCGGTCTTCATGCCGTTGTCGAAGGTGACGCCGTAGAAGTGGGCCCGGGCGATCTCGTTGTCGTGGCTGAAGGCCAGTGCGCGGGCGGAGCGGTCCGCGCTCGGCACGCCGGTCGCAGCCGTGGGCATGACCTGGAACGTCTGCCGGTCACCCATCCACGGGCTCGGCTCGTGGCTCAGCGAGAACGCCTGGAGCATCGGATTGTTCTGCGCGTTGTTGCCCTTCTGGTACTCGTAGAGCCAGCTGTCGGACCCGGCGTTGGTCACCGGCGTCCAGAAGTTGAAGCCGTGAGGCATCGCGGTCGCGGGGACGTTGTTACCCCGCGAGAAGCTGCCGCTCGCGTTCGTGCCGCGAGTGGTCACGACGTGGTCCGAGGGCCGCGGAGAGGTGTTGTGCACCGGGTTGGCGACGACGGAGATGTCGTCGACCCAGCCGCTGAAGTCGGCCGGCCCCTTCGGGTTGTCGTAGGCGACGAGGATGCGGTCGATCGTCTTGCCGGCAGCCACGTCCCCGATCCGTGAGATTTCCGAGTTCCACTGGTTGGCGTAGAGGATCTTCGACGTGCCCTGGCCCTGCGGGCTGAGCGGCTTCTGGTGCTGGTCCACGGCCCCGAGCTGGCTGAGGTACGTCCCGTCGGTGAACGCCAGGTCCACGGCTGCGTAGGTGCTCGCATAGCTCAGGTCGTTACCGATGAGCTCGGGGAAGATCTTGTAGGACAGCTCGGTCGATCGGCCGACCGGGACACTGACGTCGAGCACCTTGTTGTAGGAGTAGCCACGACCGGTGGAGGTCTGGGTGCCCATGTAGTGCAGCGACTTCACCCCGGTCCAGCCGACGTTAGGCCGGGTGTTGTAGCCGTTGCTGGGTCCGGACTCGACGACCGTCGTCATGTCGGACGGGGGGATCGCGGTGGTGGACAGCAGTAGCTCGGCGAGCTGGGTGCCCGAGTCCCCGGCGTTCGCCGTGATGTTCAGCCGGTAGAAGAGGTATGCCGTGGTGTTGGCGACCGAGTACTCCCGGGTCTCGAAACGGTTGGTGAAGCCCTGGTTGGTCCGGGTGTCGAGGGTCGTCCACGTCGTCCCGTCGGCCGAGCCCTGCAGCTGCCAGTTCTTCGGGTCGCGCCCCGGCGCGTCGTTGGCCGAGGCCAGCGCGTACGCCACGACGCTGGTCGGCTGGGCCAGCTTGTAGGTCACCCAGGCGCTGGTCCCACCCACCAGCCACTTGGTGTTGACATCCCCGTCGGCGAGGTTCTTGGCGACCTCGTTCGGCGGGTTCTCGCCACTTGCGGTCACCTGCACGACAGAGCTGGTGACGTTCCCGGGGAAGTCGACCGTCCCTGGCGAGAGCCGCCGCACCGACGTGCCCGACACGAGCGCGTCGATGTGCCCGGTGTCGTGGGTGCGGATCTGGAACTGCGGGGTGCCCCCGCCGTTCGCCGGCGTGGTGAAGTCGACCGTGAAGGTCTGCGGCTGCCCGGTCAAGGTCACGTACTCGCCTCCGACGTCCGACGAGCCGCTGTAGACGTTGAGGAACAGCCTGCCGCTGCCCTGCAGGGTCACCTGCGCGCGGAGGCTGGTGCCGCGGGGCAGGTTGGGCATCGGCACCTGGATCCAGGTCTCCCCCTTGGAGTCCATGGTCCAGTGCTCGGCTGGAGCCCCACTCGGGGTCGTCGCGGCCGCGATCGTCCCGTCCACCTTCCCGACGCCGTTCTGGAACGGGCCCTCCCAGGCGAGCTTGTCGGTCGGCTGGCCGAGCACGTCGTCGCCGGTCGGGGTGCTGGGGCTGCGCTCGAGGACCGAGCTGCCGATGACGCCGGAAGCCATCCGGCCTTGGGCGTTGGTGTCCGGCGTGCTGGTCCAGGTAGGCTGCGGCTCACCTGCCTCGAACGAGGTGTAAAAGTTGCCGCCCCCCGCTGGCGGGGGGGCCGCCGCGGCCGGCACGGTGCTGAGCGCGGGGGTCGCTGCGGCCACGGCGATGGCGGCCAGGCCGGCCCAGACGCGGCGGAGCGGGCCGCGACGAAGGACGTGAGAGGTGGGACGGAACGGCGTCATTGCAGTCTCCTAGCTACCGGGGAGTCGACCCCAGAACACCGAATGTCCACAAGACAAATCAACGGACAAGCTCATTGAATTGGTAAAGAATTCACAAGTGGATGCCCTTTGCCCCTTTCGCGGGGCCGGCCGGTCGGGGCATCAGGGCCGTGCAGTGCATCGTGGCGTTCGAGCAGACGCTCGTGAGGGATCGCGCGGTGGACGCCTCGGTGGCCGACCTAGCACCGGATGAGCAAACCCGCCGGCCAACATCCCGGCGGTCCAGGTCACTGCCACGACTGAGCCCTACGTGGCATACTCATCTGATGGATGCCACGGTCCTTTTGGGTCAGCAAGGCCGACTTGTGATACCGGCGGAAGTGCGGGCGGCGCTGGGATTGGCTCCCGGCGACCGACTGCACTTGCATGTGGCTGGGCCACGGCTGGTGTTGGAGCGTCAGCAGGACGCAGTCGCCGAGTTGCGGGCCTTGGCCAGTGACGTGCCGAAGTCGCGCTCGTTTGTCGATGAGCTGCTTGCCGAACGCCGGCTTGCTGCCACCACGGAATGACCGTGCTCGATGCCTCAGCCGTGCTCGCGCTGATCCATGACGAGCCCGGAAGTGAGATTGTCGCCGCTGAGGTCGGTGGCGCTGTGCTCGGCGCGGCCAACCTCGCTGAAGTCGTCGGCAAGCTGGTCGACGCTGAGCTCGATGTCGCTCGCTTGCGCGAGCTACTCAGCGCCGCCGGTGTCACGGTCGAACCGCTTAGCGCCGAGGATGCCGAACTCGCGGGCGCGATGCGCTCCCTCCGCGGTGGCTGGACACTCTCATTAGGCGACCGCTGCTGCCTTGCCCTCACCGTTCGAAGCATCCCCGCCGAGGTGCTCACCGCCGACCGTGCCTGGGCCAATCTGCAACTGCCTATCCGCGTGCGTCTGATTCGGTAGCGGATCGACAACCCGATACGGCGAGCCATGACTCTCGATATGAGTACGACTGTCAGGATCACCGACGAGACGCACGAGCGGCTCGTCATGCTCGCTGGCGCTACCGGCCGACGCATGCACGCCATCGTGGAAGACGCTGTGGCCGCGTACGAGGCCAATGCGTTCTGGGACTGACGGCCACCGTGGCGAGCCGGTCGGCCACGAGCGAGGTTACCGTCGGCCTGCGGTGATCATCTCCGACGACCGACTCAACCGAAGCCGCGCGGACCTGGCCATCGTCGTTCCCGTGACAACGACCCGGCGTGGCATGTCGAGAATCCGCCCTACGGTCCGTCCCTGGGCTGGACCGACAGCACGACCATTGGATGATGATTCCGATGTCACAGGTACGACGCTTCGACCATGTCGGTATCCACCGTCGCGGACTTCGACCCGGTGACGGCGTTCTTCGTCGGGCTGGGTCTCGAGGTCGAGGGCACGCGGATCTTCGTGGACGGCTACCGGCTGGGTCGGCGGCGGAGGCGCGATTGGTGGGCTCGTCGTAGCCTGCCCACCCTCGGTCGGGCTTGACCGGCATACTCGGGTTGTGGGCCACCTCCCGATCGAGCGCCACCTGCTCCGCGGCAAGGACCTCGCCGATCGCCACTATGACGACCCGGTTGACGTGGCGGCGATGGCGGAAGCCGCTGGGCTGAGCCGGGCGCACTTCAGTCGGGAGTTTCGTTCTGCCTTCGGGCAACCACCGCACGTCTACCTGCTCACCCGGCGCCTTGAGCGTGCTGCCGCGCTGCTGCGGAACACTGACCACAGCGTCGCGGACATCTGCGTCGAGGTAGGACTGACCAGCCTCGGATCGTTCACGACCAGCTTCAGGCGGATGTTTGGCAGCACACCGGCGGCCTATCGTGCCTGCGTCGCTCCGGCGAGCGCGCGGGCGGTGCTGCCGAGCTGCGTGGTGCGGTTCTATGGCCGGCCCGGCCACATCCCGGAGCGGAAAGGGCGCACGATTCGAGAAGACGAGACCGCCAGATGATCTCTAGCGTTTCTGTCATCAGTTCCGATGCAGAGGAGACCCGATGATCAAGCTCAGCGGCGCGCAGGTGTGGGTGCACGACCAGGACGAGGCGCTCGCGTTCTACACCCAAAAGCTCGGTATGGAGCTGCGCCAGGACGTCACCGTGCCCGAGATGGGCGGCTTCCGCTGGCTTACGGTGGCGGCCCCCGGCCAGGAGACCGAGATCGTGCTGATGGCGATTCCCGGCCCGCCGATGATCGACGACGCCGTCGCGCAGGAGATCCGCAGTCTGATGGCCAAGGGATTCGCTGAGACGCTCTTCCTGAGCACCGATGACTGCCGGAAGTCCTACGCGGAGCTCAGTGCCCGTGGCGTGGAGTTCACCGAGGAGCCCGAGGAACGGCCGTACGGGATCGACGCCGGCTTCCGGGACCCGTCGGGCAACTCCTTCCGCCTCACCCAGATCCTCCCGGTCGGCTCGGCATGAGCGCAGTCACCGAGGCCGATCGAGCATCTCTCGGCCCGCGTCTCTAGCGGTGCGGGAGATGCCTTCCCGACTGCTGGCGCTGACTCTTGATGCGCACGACCCGGCTCGCCTGGCAGGCTTCTGGGGCGCCCTGCTGGGACGGGAGGTCGTCGACGCCCCCCGCGGTGCTCTGCTGCCCGGGTCCGACACTCAGGTCGGCCTGCGGTTCGTCCCGAACCCAGCGGCGCGGGCCGGTCCAAACCGGGTGCACCTCCACCTCACCAGCACCGCACCCGCCGACCAGCAGCATACGGTCGCAGCGGCCCTCGAACTCGGCGCCGGCCACCTGGACGTCGGCCAGCTTCCGGAAGAGGGACACGTCGTGCTGGCCGATCCGGAGGGCAACGAGTTCTGCGTGATCGAGCCCGGCAACTCTTATCTGGCGGGATGTGGCTTCCTCGGCGAGCTGGCCTGCGACGGCACCCGGCAGGTCGGACTCTTCTGGGCGGAGGCGCTGGGCTGGCCCCTGGTGTGGCAGGAGGGCCAGGAGACCGCGGTCCAGTCCCCGCACGGTGGCACCAAGGTCGCGTGGGGCGGCCCTCCTGTGGCGTCGAAACACGGAAGGAACCGGCAGCGGTTCGACCTCGCCCTGACCGACGGCGACCTGGCAGCCGAGGTCGACCGACTGGTAGCGCTCGGGGCGACCCGGCTCGGCAGCGCCGGGGACGGCACCATCGAGCTCGGCGATCCCGACGGCAACGAGTTCTGCCTCACGTACGGCTGACCTCAAGCCCTGAGAGGCTTCTGCCCATGTCCATGCTGACTGCACGGTTCGAGCTCTTCCCTTCCGACCTCGACGCGACAGCCGACTTCTACACCGGCGTGCTGCCGTTCACCATCGCCTCCGACCGGCGCCACGACCCCCAGCCTTACCTGAGCCTCGAACGCGACGGCGTCCGGATCGGTGCTGCTGGACGACAAGACCACGGACACCGAGACTGTCGCCGCCCACCGGTCGGGGTGGAGCTCGTCCTTGAAGTCGACGACCTCGACGACGAGCTCGACCATGTACAGCGTGCCGGTTGGCCCCTGGCAGACGACCTACAAGCACGGCCCTGGGGCCTGCGAGACTTCCGTCTCGTCGACCCCAGCGGCTACTACCTGCGAATCACGGAGCGCCGGGCAGGCCCGTGGAACGGCCAGCACAAATTGCCTCGGTAGCCAATCCTCAACCGGCTCCATGCTACCTACGGTCGAGCCTGTCCTCCAGTCCGTATGCCGTGATGGCAGGGCCGAGGAAGCGGTGTCGCTCGCGGTGGTGGGCGATGCTAGGGGTCGCGGTGCTGAGCGATGTTGAGCACCGTCCCGTCGGGCGCGCGAACGAAGAACCTCCGAATACCCCACGGCTCCGTGGTCAGGGGATGAACGACCTCGTAGCCGCGTCGACGGGCCTCCGCGTAGGCCTCGTCGACGTCGTCGACCTTGACGGTGACCAGGGGGTTCTCGGGCGCGGTCGCGTCGCGCGAGACGAGCTGGATGTGCTCCCCGGAGCTGGGCACAACGAAGCGGGTGACCCAGTCGAGACCCATGTCCTCACTATCGAGCCCGAGATAGTCCCCGTAGAAGGCCATCGCCTCCTCGATGTCGGGCACCGTGAGGTCGGTCGTCACTCGGATGACGTGCATGGGCAACTCCAGCCGTCGATGTCCCTCAATCGTGCCGCGCGGCCTCGGTGGGTGTCCACCCGCAGACGAGCGACGCCAGCCGGGCCCCGTGATCACCGAAGAGGCGGTAACCGCGCTACTCGCGGCAGAGCGCGTTGGCTCTGAGGTGTGCGAGGACTCTCTCGGCGAAGTGCTGGCAACCAGCGGACCGGAGGTGCCCAGGCAGGTCCACCTCGCCACGGCGCCTCCCAGTACGCGGCTTGGTTTCGCGTTGCAGCTCGAACGGCTAGTACTACAGCCGCAGTTATGGTGAGGCTCCTCGGGCTGCGTAGTGGCAGCGTCGGGCGCGGGCTTGGTGTCGGCGGCGCCAGTGTGACCAGTTCAGGACGGCGGTGGTCTCGGGCGGTTGGTGC
>JAABUN010003578.1_pt1 | contig 23655 bp, 25 predicted proteins | sample 5559311 | NCBI WGS metagenome assembly JAABUN01 (sample SAMN10711877, study PRJNA513370) | rock metagenome | isolation source: Antarctica rocks | place: Antarctica: Victoria Land, Siegfried Peak sud
GCTTCCACCCTCCCCCTCATCCCAGGGATCAGGCTGCCCTCAGCTTCTTCCGGCTCGCTGCGACCAGCCGGAAGCGGTGTCCTTTCACCACCGCACGGTTCAACAGCGCCTCGTGGCGCTCGATGTCGGCGACCCACAGCACGTTCGGCGCGACCGGCCCGAAGTCCCGGCGCACCAGATCCGCGGCCCGCTCCGAGCCGGGTCCAGCGATCGTGGTGCGCTTGACCTTGCCGCGGACCGCGCCGACCAGACCGGTCTCACGCATCAGCCGCTCGACCGTGCACCAACGCCACCGCGACCCCCTCCCGGTTCAGCGCGAGCCACACCTTCCGCGCCCCGTACACCCCGTAGTTCTCGGAAGTGGACCCGGCGGATCTCGTTGATCAAAACGCATCCCGCCGGTCACCGGCCGTCGCCGGCTTGTTCATGTGCTCGTAGTACCTCGACGGGCGATCGGCAGGCCGTGCTCGGTGAGCACCCTGCAGATCGGCTCGACACCCCACCGCAGGCCACCGGATTCCCGGTGGCCTGCGTGTGCGCGGACGAAGTCCACGATCAGCGGCAGGGCCGGTCGAGCTCGGCTCCGAAGAAAGCCGCTGCGGCCTTCAGAATGGCGTTGGCCCTCTTCAGCTCCGCGTTCTCCCGTTGAGCCGGCGGACCTCCGCCGACTCCTCCGCGCTCGTCCCGGGCCGGGTTCCGTCATCGACCTGCGCCCGACGCACCCACTTGCGCACCGTCTCCGGCGTCCCGACACCGAGCAGGTCGGACACGTTGGCCATTGCGGCCCACTCCCAGTCGTGATCGGAACGGATCTCGGCGACCATCCGCACCGCCCGCTCCTTCAACTCGCCGGGTACCGCTTCCTCGTATCTCCTGGCATGACTCCAACCTTCCCAACAAACGGAGTCTAGTCTCCGGACATCCCGGGGCGGTTCACCCCACTTGGATGCTCATCGTTTGACGCTTTTGGGGGTCTTGGTGGTGTCGGCCTGGCGTAGGAGGATTTCTGCGGCGGCGGCTGAGACCTCCTCCATCTGGGAGCCCGAAGGTAGCTCAGGCCGTGGCAGGTCTCCATCGCGGAGGTAGGCATCCCACGCGGTCGGCAGACTGACCCGCCTCCCCGCCCGAGTCCAATACGCCACGCCACGCCGACGCCGCTGCCGGCTTGACGCGGGCCGGGCGTCGGCCCGGCTCTAATGTGGGTGTCGCGATGGACACCGGACCGACAATCGACCAAGAGGTGCTGCGGCGTGCCCGCGAACGGGCGGGCATGACCCAGCACGAACTCGCCCGCAGAGTTGGGGTGGCCGGCGGGGAACGGGTCTCCATGTGGGAGCGAGGGGCCGCGCAGCCGCGGCCCGAGCTGCTGCCACCTCTCGCCGCGGCGCTCGGACTCGCACCCGCAGACCTACTCGTCCCCGACCGCCTCGGCTCAGACCTGCGCCGACTGCGGTTCTTGGCCGGGCTAAGCAGCGCCGGCCTGGCCGAAACGATCCACCTCTCAAAGGTCACGCTCAAGCGGTGGGAGGCCGGGCATCTCAGCCGGTTACCCACCTCGGTCACCCTTGAGGCCTTGGCGGGCGCTCTCGGCGTGACTGTCCTCACCGTGCGCCGAGCACTGACACGCAGCATGCAGAAGGCACTTCTGCGCGCCACGCGCCCGGCCCCACAACAGGTCGCGCCCGTCGGGCAGCAACGGGCAGCGACGGGCAAAGTGTGATGCGATACATGCGGGAATGTGCATGGACCGGCCCTTGCGGGACTCGTGTGTGGCCCGCCGTAGGTGAGACAAGGGGGGGCCGCGACCCGTGCTCTCACACCACAGCCCTCCGCGTGCCTGTCTTCTATGTGATACCACTAGCACTAGTGTTGAGGGGTCGACTTCGGTCTAGGGTGACCACTGGGACCTCATCCACGGCCTTTAGAACAGTGAGATCAGAGGAGCACGACATGACGAAGACCAGCCGCGCGGCCCTGACTGCGATCCTTGCGGCGTTCCTGCTCAGCGGCTGCACGGGGACGAGTCAACCCACTCCGAGCACGAGCAACTCCTCGTCGCCTCCCTCGACGACCACAACGGCCCCGTCTCCGTCTCCCTCGACGACCACAACGGCCCCGTCCCCGTCTCCCTCGACGACCACGCCGGACGCCCTCGCAAAGGAAAAGTCGGAAGCGGTGCTCCGGGCCTACTTCCGTGCCTCAACCGAGTGCATGTTCGATCCGCCGAAGACTCCGCCGAAGTGCTTCGACGCTGTCGCGATCGCATCCGAGAAAACGAAGCTCATGAACACACTCTCCTCGGCGCAGTCGATGGAAACTCGCACCACCGGATACAACGAGGTGGTCAGCGCGACGGTCAAGTCAACGGCCCTAGACATCGACCTCAAGAAGACACCACCCGTCGTCCCAACTGTCCAGTGGGAAGTCTGTTACGACGTCAGCAAGGTCAACGTCATCGATGGGGCCGGCAAGTCAATCGTTCCCCCAACCCGCAAGCCGCGTGGTGTGCTGACGGTCTACGTGGCGAACTACACCTACCCCGCTCTCGACGGCTGGCGTGTTGCGCTCACCAAACCCGAGGCCGAGAAGTCATGCTGACTCGCCGCCAACGGCTGCTCCTAGCGTCGCTGACGCTCGCCTTGTTGGGCCTGCTCCTGGGAGCTTCAGCCAGCCATGCAGATCCGCCAATCTGCACTTCGTGGGACATCAACGGCCAGTGCGTCATCTGGGCAGGCGGAGGCGGTGGCCCCGGTGGCGGTGGCCCCGGTGGCGGTGGCCCCGGTGGAGGTGGCGGCGGCGGAGGTGGTGGAGGTGGCGGCGGAGGTGGTGGCCCCGTTCAGCCGATCTCGATCAACGGGACTACGTGCTGGCCGGGAGGGCCGGGCAGTCCACAGCCCCTCAAGGATGACCCGGTTTGGGCAGGTCACACGGATGGTGCGATCTACGACTGCATCGTGCCTCCGGCGATCGGCCGCGGCGGCTTGTTCATAGCTGGTTTGACGATCAAGTACTGGTCGGCAGCGGCCCCCGCACCGCCACCGAATCCGGTGACGCTGGCGCAAGAGGCGATCGCCGCGATGAACCTGAAGGCGATCACGGTCGGCATTGTTCCCGACCCGAGTGGTGTGGGCCTGGTCGGTATGCCGAACTGGATGTGGGTTACCAACCCCGCTGCCAACACTTGGGGTCCGCTGACCCGCAGCGCGTCCGCCGCGGGCTGGACGGTCACCGCTACAGCCCAGGTATCGAAGGTGACATGGAACATGGGCGACGGTCAGGTGGTCGTCTGCAACGGGCCGGGCACCCCATACCAGGACAGTTACGGCAAGCGGCAGTCACCCGACTGTGGGCATACCTACACACGCCAGGGCGCCTACACGGTGCGTGCGACCTCGCATTGGGTCATCACCTGGGCCGGGATCGGACAGAGCGGAACGATCCCGATGGAGCTCACCAACACCGCGCCGCTCACGATCGGTGAGGCGCAGGTGTTGAGGCAATGACCTTGGGCAGGGAGAGGGACGAGAAGATGACAACGACCGTGGAACGTCCGGCGGAGGACGCCGCATCACCCGCCCGCGGCCGCTGGGGTCGCAACGACGCCGGCGGCGAGCTGGGACGTCGGGTCCCGGCCCCGCCGCGGTTGCGGCGCCGGTGGGGGGTGTTCGCCGCGATGGCCGCCGTCGTCTGCCTGGGCGCGCTGGGCAACGTATGGCTGCATCAAGCCGCCACGAGTGCGTCGGCGGTCGTGGCCGCACGCTCGACGATTACCCGGGGACAGATGATCAACCGTGCCGATCTGGTCACCGTGCAGATCGGTGTCGACCCGGCGCTGCGCCCGGTCCCGGCCTCCCAGCTGGAGACCCTGGTCGGCAAGCGAGCCGCACTGGATGTCGCCGCCGGGTCCCTGCTGACCGGCGACGACGTTACCGACAAGGTCATCCCCGCCCGTGGCGAGTCCGTGGTCGGTGTCGCGGTCCCGGTGACGCTTATGCCCGGCACCCCGCTCGTCGCGGGGGATCAGATCCGGGTGGTCGCCACACCCGGAGCGCAGGGTGAAGCAACGCCCGGTGCCCCGCGAAGCATCGCGGCGAGCGTGGTCAGCACGGCCACAAGCACCGACAACGGGCAGGGAAGCCTGACGATCATCACGGTCGCGGTCCCGGACTCGGACGCGGCCGGGCTGGCGGCGATGGCGGCCACGGGCAAGATCGCGATCGTCCTGGACTCGCGGGAACGGTGACCCGATGAGTCTTATCGTCCTCACCTCGGCATCGGGGTCGCCCGGGGTCACGGCGACCGCGCTGGGACTGGCGTTGACCTGGCCTCGTCCGGTGATGCTCGTCGAGGCCGACCCCACCGGCGGTTCGGCCGTGTCCGCTGGCTACCTGCGTGGGGCCACCACCCCGCCGGACTCGCTGATCGACCTAGCGCTGGCCCATCGCGAGGGGGGTCTGCTCGCGGCGCTGCCGCAGGTGACCATGACCCTGCCGGGCTCTTCGGTGACGCTGCTGCCGGGCACCCGCTCGCACGAACAGGCCCGCAGCCTGCTCGGGCTGTGGGAGCCACTGACGGGGGTGTTGAAGTCGCTCGAGCGCACCGGGCAGGACGTCCTCGTCGACGCCGGCCGGCTGGGCCTGTACGGGTGGCCCGAGCCGCTGGTGTACGGCGCCGACCTGACCTTGCTGGTGACCCGAACGGACTTGGTGTCACTCTCTGGCGCCCGCTCCTGGGCCGAGACCCTGCGCGGGCGGTTCGAGCGGACCGGTGCCCGCCCCTCGCTGGGAGTCCTCCTGGTGGGGGAGGGGGAGCCGTACCGCGCCCGCGAGGTCGCCAAGTTGCTCCAGGTGCCGGTCGTGGCGTCCCTGGCCTGGGACCCGGAGGCGGCGGCAGTGCTCGCCAAGGGCGCCGAACCACCCCGACCCAACGCCCTGCAACGACTCGCAGACCTAGACCCGTTCGACGACTCGGCTCTACTGCGCAGCGTGCGGGCCGCCCGGACCGCCATCGAGGCCACTATCGCCACTAACCGTGACCACCTACAGGCCGTCCCGGCCGGGAGGCAGATGTGAGCACCGAACCTGTCGTCCCAGACCGTCCGCCGGACCCCACCGACCCGGCGGCGCTGCCGCTGTTCGCGTCGCCACCACCGCGCCCTGGCCGCGTGCGGGGCGGGTTCTCCATGGGTCCCGCATCGGAACCGGTGCCCCTTTCGCAGGCGCGCAGCCGCCGCGCGCAGCCTGCCCCGCAGACGGCAGGGCAGCACGCCGACGTTGATTGGGGCCTGGTCGCGGCGTTCCGCACGCTCGTGTCCGACCGCATCGCCCAAGCCCTCGGCCGTGACTGGCGCGAGGCCGACAGCGACGACACCACCACTTCGGCGATCCCGCGACCGACGATGGACAAAGCCTCCCAGGAGACCTACGGGCGTGCGGTCATCAACGACCTGCTCGAGGAGCACGCCGCCGACGCCGTCACCGCTGGGAGCAGCACGTGGACCGTGGTGGAGCAGCACACCCTCTCTGACGCGATCTTCAACGCCGTGTTCCGGCTCGGTCGGCTGCAACCCCTCGTCGAGGACGACCGAATCGAGAACATCTACATCATCGGCTGTAAGAAAGTCCTCCTCGAGCTCACCGACGGCCGGCGGATCCCGGGCCCGCCCGTCGCGGATACCGACGAGGAGCTCATCGACTTTCTGCGGTTCCTGGCCAGCCGTTCCGAATCCAACCCGCGGCCCTTCTCCGAATCCACCCCGAGGTTGCACATGAAGCTCGACGGCGGTTCCCGCCTGGCCGCCACCGCCTGGGTGGTCACCGTCCCGACCATCGTCATCCGCCGCCACCGCCTCCAGATCGTCAGCCTCCAGGACTGGGTCGACATGGGGTGTCTGAGCCCGGCCGGCGCCTCATTTCTGTCCGCCGCCGTGCAGGCCGCGCGCAGCGTCGTCGTCTCCGGTCCCATGTCGGCCGGCAAGACGACCTTGACCCGGGCGCTGTGCGCCGAGATCCCCGCCGACGAAGCCATCGGCACCTTCGAGAGCGAGTACGAGCTGTTTCTGGACCAGTCCGGCAACCACGAGATCGTCGTGGCCTGGGAAGCCCGTCCGGGCATCGGCGAGATCGGCCCAGACGGTCGCCCCGCGGGCGCCTTCGACCTCGACGAGGCACTGAAGGACTCCTTCAGGTTCGCGCTGGCCCGCCAGATCGTCGGCGAGATCCGCGGCCGCGAGGTCTGGACCATGATCAAGGCGATGGAATCCGGCACCGGATCCATCTCGACCACCCACGCCGCCAACGCCGAGGCCTGCATCCGCAAGCTCGTCACCTGCGCCATGGAAGCCGGACCCCACGTCACCCATGAACTGGCCACCACCAAACTGTCCGAATGCCTGGACATCATCGTGCAGGTCAGCCGCAAGGTGGCCCGCAGCCCGGACGGCACCCAGATCCTGCGCCGGTGGGTCTCTGAGATCGTCGTCGTCGAGCCCGGTGAGAAGGAGAAGGGCTACGCGATCACCCACGTGTTCGGACCCTCCACCGACGGGCCGGCCGAAGCGACCGGCATCCTGCCAGCGGCCTGCCGGGACCTCACCGACCACGGGTTCGACCTGGCCAACTACCAGGCCGAGAGCGAAGGAAGGGCATCGTGAACGGCCTGCTGCCGGCCCTGTTCGGCGCGCTGACCGTCGCCGGCCTGATCGGCATGGCCATCGCGTTGCGCCCCACCCCCGACCGCCCGCCCGCACCGCGCCGGCCGCTGCCCTTCGCGGGCCGCCTGGGCGCGATGAGCCCACGGTCCCGCCGGCTCCTCCTGGCCGGCTGCGGCGCAGGGGTGGTCACCGCCGGGATCACCGGCTGGCTGATCGCGATCGTTCTGGTTCCCGCTGCCATCGCCGGTCTGCCGCTGCTGCTCTCCAAGCCCCCAACGGGCGGGCAGATCAACCGGGTCGAGGCCATGGAGGAATGGACCCGCAGCCTCGCAGGCGTCCTCGGCGGCGGGGTTGGCCTCGAGCAGGCCCTCACCGCGACACTGCGGTCCACCCCGGCGGCGATCAAGCCGGAAGTCACCCAGCTGGTGGCGCGGCTGCGCGCCCGCTGGGACACCGAAGCTGCCCTACGTGCCTTCGCTGACGACCTCAACGACGCCACCGGCGACCTGGTCTCCGCCAACCTCCTGCTCGCCGCACGCCGACGCAACCGCAGCCTGGCCAGCGTCCTGGAAGGGGTCGCTGAGTCCGTCGCCGACGACGTCGCCTCCCGTCGCCGGATCGAGTCCGGCCGGGCCAAGCCGATAGGCACCGCACGGCTGGTCACCCTCATCACCGTCGGCGTGCTGGGCATCCTGGCGTTGACCGGCGGCTACATCGAGCCCTACGGCACCCCGGTCGGGCAGCTGATCCTCGGCATCCTGTTGACCGCCTACGTCGCCGCCCTGGTATGGATGCGGCGGATGGCCCAAGGCAAGCCGCCGCCCAGGTTCATCGGGGCCACCGCCACGGCAGGTGCCCGATGACCGGCCTGCAACTGGCCCTGCTTTCCGGCGCACTCCTGGGCAGCGGTGTCGCTTTGGTCATCTGGCAACTGGTGCCCGCCCAACCAGACCTCATCGACACTCTCGACCGGCTCTCACCCCCTGCCAGACGACGCGCGGGCACACCCGCAGTGGCGGCCATGGCCAGCAACGAGGAACGGCTTGGGGTGTGGGCGCTCAAGACCCTCCCGCGGGCCACGTGGGCGCGCACCCCCACCCGGGAGCTGGCGATCCTGCGCAAGAGCGAAGCCCAGTTCTACGGAGAGAAGGTCCTCTTCGCCGTTCTGGGCCTGATCATCCCGCCCCTGCTCACCGGGTTCTTCGCCTTGCTGGGTTTGACCTTCCCGATCATCATCCCGGCCGCCGCCACCGCCGCCATGGCGACCCTGTTGTTCTTCCTGCCCGACTACAACGCCCGCGACGACGCCAAGAAGGCCCGCGTCGAGTTCAGCCGCGCGTTGAGTGCCTACATCGACCTGTGCGCGCTGGAACGCAACAGCGGCTCCGGCGCACGACAGGCCATGGAGAACGCCGCCGCGGTCGGCGACTCGTGGGTTTTCCGGCGCATCGGCGAGGAACTCGCCCGGTCCAGGTACGGCGGCCACGGACCCTGGGACGGGCTCGCTGACCTCGGCGACGAGCTGGGCCTGCCCGAACTGGGGGACTTCGCCGACATCATGCGCATCGCCGGCGACGAGGGCTCCAAGGTCTACAAGCAGCTGCGCGCCCGAAGCGCCTCGATGCGCAGCGCCATGCTCAGCGCGGAGCTGACCCAAGCCAACGTCGTCGAGGAGCGGATGTACATCCCAGCGTCCTTCCTCGGCGTCGTTTTCCTCGGCCTGCTCATCACCCCCTCGATTCTGCGCCTGTTCTCCGGCGCCAACTAGCCCCAGCACGTCACCACCACAGGGAAGGAACACCTGACATGTACTACCTCGCAGCCACTCTGCACACCCTTGGCCTGCACCTGCATGACCGCGCCACCGCAGCGACCGCCACCAGGCGGGACCGGGGCTCGGTCACCATCCAGGAGGTCCTCTGGGCCGTGTTCGCGATCGCCATCGTCGGCATCGTCGTCGCAGCCATCCGGGCGTACGTCAGCAATCAAGCTGCCCTGATCAAGTAGGTCACAGGTCCCTGTCATGCGTGCGCACTGTGAGCGCGGATCAACCTCCATCCAGATGGTGGTGTTGATGCCCGCGCTCTTCGCGCTCATGTTCATGGGCATGCAGGCCGCGCTGATCTACCACGCCCGATCCATCGCGATCGCGGCCGCCCAGGAGGGTGCCCGGGCCGCGGGTGCCCAGGGCGGCAGCGTCTCCGGTGCAACCGCGGCCGCGGCCGCCTTCGTGGCCTCAGCCGGCGGCGGCGACGTGCTGCGCTCGGTCAGCGCCACCGGCAACCGCGGCCCTGTCACCGCCACCGTCACCGTCTCGGGGGCAGCGCTGAGTGTCGTGCCCGGATGGAGCCCGCGCATCACCCAAAGCGCCACAGTGCCCGTCGAAAGACTCAGCCGATGAGGACGAGCAGGCGCAACCGTGACCGCGGCTCGGCAGCCATCGAGGCTGTCATCGGGATCCCCGCGTTCGGCCTGTTTCTCGCCCTGATCATCCTCGGCGGCCGAGTGACGATCGCCCAGCAAGCCGTCGAGTCCGCCGCCGCCGCCGCCGCCCGGGCCGCCTCCATCTCCCGGACCCAAGGTCAAGCCCAAACCGCAGCCAGCGCCGAAGCGACAACCAGCCTGCGCAACCAAAGCGTCAACTGCGTCACCACCCAAGTGCGCGTGGACACCTCCGGTTTCGCAGCCCCGGCCGGCACCCCCGCCTCGGTCGGAGCAACCGTTACCTGCGTGGTGAACCTGTCCGATCTGGCCCTGCCCGGTCTGCCGGGAAGCCGCAGCATCACAGCCACAGCAAGTTCCCCGCTGGACACCTACCGAGAGCGGTGAATCCTCATGCCCCGCACGACCCTGCACCGTCGGCGCCGCCTCGAGCGTGAACGCGGATCGGTCACGATCTGGATGATCACCTCGGCCACGGCGATGATCCTGCTCGTCGGCCTGGCCGTCGACGTCGGCGGCCAGGTCCACGCCAAGCAACGCGCCCAGGACATCGCCGTCGAAGCCGCCCGTGCCGGCGGCCAGCAGTTGCAAGCACCGACAGCGGTCCGCGGACGTGGCGCGGTCGCCGACCCGGGCCAAGCCATCTCGGCTGCCAGGAACTACCTCGCCGGCACCTCCGACGTCACCGGCACGGCCTCCGTCAGCGGCGCCAACACCATCACCGTCAACACCACCAGCAGATACGAGACGAAGTTCCTGAGCATCATCGGGATCGGTTCGCTGACGGTGACTGGCCACGCCCAAGTCCAGATCACCCGCAGCGTGGGAGGCATGCCGCGATGAAACTCCGTACCCGCATGGTCGGCCTGGCGGCCACCCTGCTGCTACTCGCTCTCCTGGTCGGCCTGCCGGCCGCCCTGCTCGCCCTGGGCGCCAACCCGATCCCGCACGCACTGCCCACTCTTGAGCAGATCCGCGCAGCCCTGACCACCCCCGACGACGGCACGCTGGTCCTGGGCGCCATCAAGATCATTGCCTGGACGGCGTGGGCGTTCCTGGCAGCCAGCATCCTGTTTGAGGTCGCCTCCCGGATTCGTGGCGTCCGCACCCCGCACCTGCCCGGGCTGCGGGTGCCCCAGCTGGCTGTACGGCAACTCATCAGCGCTGCTGTGTTGCTGTTCATGGTGGCCCCCGCCGGCGTCCAGTCTGCGATGCCAACCACCCCGACCGTCCACACCGCATCCGTCGTCGCAACCTCAGCCGGCCCTACCCACGCAACCGGCGCTGCCCGGCCGGCCAGCGCGGGCACCTCGTCGCGAGCGGCGATGGCCACATACACCGTCAAGACGGGGGACAGCCTGCGTTCTATCGCCCAGCACCACCTCAAGAACCCGGAGCGCTGGAGCGAGATCCTCGCCCTCAACCCAGACCTGAAGCACCCGGACCTGATCTACCCCGGGACCGTCCTGGCCATGCCCGCGGCGATCGGGGCCAGCGCCGGTGCCGGCGCAGAACACGCGTACACCGTGCACAAGGGCGACACCCTCAGCGGCATCGCCCAACGAGAGCTCGGCGACGCCGAGGCCTACCCGGCGATCTTCCACGCCAGCAGCGACGCGCTCCAGCCCGGCGGTGCCCACCTCGCCGACCCGGACGTGATCGACGTCGGGTGGACCCTGACCATCCCCGCAGCGACAGCCACACCGCCGTCGCCGGCTCCCGCAGTCCCGGTCAGCCCGACCTCTCCGGCGGCCACGGGCCAGCCCAGCCAGCGAAGCACGCAGGTCCCAAGCAGCCCAAGCAGCCCAAGCAGCCACCGACCCGACCGTGACGTCGAGCCGGGCTCGACTGACCAGACCAGCCAGGGCCACCCGCCGGCCCCAACGTCTGCCACCCACCTCGCCGCCGACGATCAGGGCGAGCACCAGCAGGCACCGTGGATGCTCGCCGGCCTCACCGGAGCAGGGGCCATGCTTGCCGGGTCGATGCTCCTGCTGTTGCGCCGGCGCCGCCGCAACCAGTTCCGTTCCCGACGGCCCGGGCGGACCATCGCCGCACCCGAGATGTTGTTGGCGCCGGTGGAGAAGACACTCACCGCGGTTGGGACCACGACTGAGGCCACAGTGGAGCACATGGACCAGTTGCTGCGCCGGCTCGCTGCCCGCGCAGGAGGGGACGGCACGCCGATGCCCGAGCTGGGAGCCGTCGAACTCACCGCCGGCGCCATCGTCCTGCACCTGAGCAAACCCGCCCAACTGCCCGCACCCTGGTCAGGCAGCTCCGATCAGATGCACTGGACCATCCCCACCGGGGAGGCCTTCCAAAGGTTGGAGCCAGCTAACCGCGACCAACCCGCGCCATACCCACTGTTGGTTGTTATCGGCGTCAGCGACCAAGACCATGTCTGGCTGCTCAACCTCGAAGATCTCGACGTCACGATCACCGGCGACCCCACCTATGGCCGCGACGTCGCCCGCCACCTCGCCGCCGAGATTGCCTGCAACCCCTGGTCGGCCGGAGTGCGCGTCGACTGTGTCGGTGTCGGCCAAGAGGTCGCTCCGATGCACCCGGACCGCATTCGCGTCCACGACACGCAGGTCGTCGCCGAAGCCCTCGCCGACGCGGTCGCCACCATCGACCGCACCCAAAGCCTCGACCTCGACGTCGTCACCGCCCGGGCCGGCCAGGCCGGCCCGGACACCTGGCCAGCACGGCTGCTGCTCATCGACGCCGGCAACGACCCACCGGCCCTATCCCAACTGCTGACCCTGGTCTACGAGCATGCTGGCCGCACCGGCACCTCAGTGGTCGTCGCTGGGTCTCGACCCGACACTCCCGGCGTCACCCTGCACGTCACCGACGACGGGCGCCTGAGCATGCGCGAAGCCGGCCTGAACCTGATCGCCGCCGGGCTGACCAGCGATGAGGCTCAGGGGTGCGCATCGCTGCTGGCCCAGAGCGAGGACCTCGACGGCGCACCGATTCCCGCTGACGGCGACGCCACCGACGGGTGGCGCGCCTGGTCCAACAACGCCGGGTCGCTGCGTCCGGAGCACACGCTGCCGCGCGCTGCCGAGGACACCGACCCCACCCAGGAGGCCAGCAGCCTGCTCGAAGACGAAGATGAGGCCTACGTGGAGGTGGCCGCGACCACCGCCGAGGACCTTGCCACGCTCGCCCCACGGGTGACCTCCTCGGTACGCCAGCAGGTCGAGGATGCCGACCCCACTCTCGACGCGGACGTGGTCGCGTGGTTCTCCGACAACTGCCCCCTGCCGCGGCTGAGCCTGCTCGGCCCAGTTCGGGCGCGTACCCGAGGCACGCCCCTAACCAAGGGGAAGCCCTACATGACGGAGATCCTCGCTTACCTGGCCACCCGGCCCAACGGGGTCACCCCCGGCGAACTCGCCGACACCTTCAACATCACCGCGGGCAAGGCCCGTGAGTACGCCCGCATTGTGCGCGAATGGCTCGGCACCGACCCCCTGACCGGCGACCGGCACCTGCCTGACGCCAGGCAGGCCCCAGCCGCCATCGACCGCGGGGTCGGGGCCTACCAGGTCCTGAATGTCCTGGTCGACGCCGACCTGTTCCGGCGGCTGCGCGTGCGCGGGGAGGCGCGCGGCGCCAACGGCATCAACGACCTGCGCACGGCGCTTCGCCTCGTCGATGGCCGGCCCTTCGACCGGCTGCGCCGGGGAGGCTGGGGTTGGCTGCTCGAGGGCGACCGCCTCGACGAGCACATGGTGTGCGCGGTCGTCGACGTCGCGCACCTCGTCAGCACGCACAGCCTCAAAGCAGGCAACCTGAAACTGGCTCGCCTCGCGGCGGAGACGGCCGCCCTGGCAGCCCCGTATGAGGAGATCCCACGGCTGGACCTCGCCGCCGTCGCCGACGCCGAGGGACACCACAACGAGGCCAAACGGATCCTGCGGGACGAGGTGTGCAACCGCACCGACGACGAGGGAGCACCCCCAGAGCTCCCCGAGCGCACCGAGCAGATTCTGCAAGCCAAGGACTAGCTCGTGCGTCACCGGCGTCACTCTTGGCTCCGGAGGTGGAGTGCCGCTGCCGGTACCGCGCCGCCGAGAGCGGGTTGATCGCGAACACCTGATACCCGGCTGCGCGCAGTGCCGTGACCCACGGGCCACGGTCGGTCTCGACCCCGACGATCACCTGACCGGCCACCTGGTCGGGCGGCAGCTCCGCCCAGGACCCCGGGGCGTGTTCGGCCACCAGCGCGTGCAGCCGGGTGATGCCCTCCAAACCCTCCGGCAACCGGGCCCGGGCCAGCCGGCGACCGGCCTCGTCCTCGAGCTCAATGTCGTGGTGACCCTCAGCCCAGTCATCTCCGATGAACAACACCCTGCACCAACTCCTCCAGATAGCCGACACGATCACAGCACCCGGAGACCCCTGCACCCTAATGATCAAGTGCTCACGCCGAAGCGGGCACGACATCCCATCAGCAGTCCAGTCACCGGCGAACCGGCAGGCGCACGATCTGTCAGTAGGCCTTCCCAACAAAGGGGGCCTGGGCTAATGAGTGCTGCCCGCCGGCCGCTGCTACGGCTGAGCCTCCCAGAAGAAGCCCCGCTGATCTCATTAGGGTCCACGCGCCGGCCCCGGGACCCTCTCTCGTCGCCCCGGTGACGGTTGCCTGTATGCCGACCAGTTCAAGGTGTGGCAGCTCTCACGAGAGAGCCACGGGACCCATCTGCCCAACACCGAAGCACGCTATCGCCCGACGTCCACCCCTGACTTGGGGGACGTTGGGGGACGAGCCTATTCGCGCAGGTCAGAGACCTGAACGTTGGTTCGTCCCCCCGGCTCAACTGCCCCGGTAGCCCGGGCGGGGGACGTGAACGGGGACGTCTCTTCGCGAGGTTCATGCCGTGTCAACACGGCGAAAGGAACTCGCGATGAGCGTGGCAACCCAACTCGGCCTGGCCGACCCGGACAACGACCTGCTGGGGCTGGCCCGGCAACGTTGGCCACAGTGGACTGGTGAACACCCGGCCCTTCGTGTGGTCGACGACCTGCTCGACCTGCCCGCCTGGCTGGCCAGCGCCGAGAAGGACCACGGCGACCAGGTCTTGCACACTCTGGCCCGGCTGGCTTCCCCCAGAGGAGGCGACGACGTCGCAGCCTGCGGCGCACTGGTCTGGCTGCTCCTGCCAGGAGCCAGCCTGCTGGCCCACCGGCTCCGCACCCTGACCCACCGCATCGACGAAGTGGTCGCAGCCCAGCTGTGGGTCGAGGCCCGGTCCTTCCCGTGGGAGCGAGGCCGCAAGGTCGCCGCGAACATCCTGATGAACACCCGCAAGGGTGTGCTGCGCGACCTGGGTGTCGGAGAGCACCTGCGCCACCTGGACCCAGCGTGGGCAAAGGCGCTGGTGCTTTCCCCGACGGCGGATCTGTGGCGGGTGATCGAGACCTCCCAACCTGAGCGGGAGCCAGCCGCGCTCGTCGAGCTTGAGGAGGTCCTGGCTTGGGCCGTGCGGGAAGGAATCGTCGGCGCCGCCGACTGCCAGCTGCTGATGTGTCTGGCAGCCGAAGCGGATAGGGCCGGCCCGGGCGCTGCTCGCCGGGGCCGGCAGGGCCTGACGGCCAAGGCGGCCTCCGAAACGGTCGCCGAACAGTGGGGCCTGTTACCCCGCACCGTGCGGCGCCGCACCCAGCGCACCCTGGACGCCCTGAGCCAGGCCCGGACCCGCACCGGAATCCCGGCATGAGCGTGACCCCCCAGCCCCGCTGCGTGGCTTTAGGCAACGAGGTGATGAGCGTGAACCCGCAGGAGAAGGACCAGCAGATCGCGCAGCTGCTCGCGGCCGCCGGTGACGAAGCGGCGGCCTTGGACGCCTTGGAAGGGTGTGTGGCCCGGCTACACGAGGCCCGCGACGCCAAGGTGGCCCTGGCCCAGCTGACCCCTGCAGACCTGCGCGCGGCGCTCAGCATGCGCCGCCAAGCCCTGGGAGAGCAGCGGCGGTGAGCGTGCACACCCCACCGCGACCGGTCGGCGTCGATGAGCTGCGGCGCGCCTGGCGCGCCGTCCAGGACGGCCAGTTCCGCGGCCGGACGCACCCCGCCCCAGCGACCCGACGAGATCTCCGGCCCGCGGCGCCCGGGCGCTGGTTGCCGACCGAACCGGTGCTGCCCCTCATCGGCTGCCACGGATCCGCCGGAACCTCCACGACCGCCCTGGCGATCGCCACCGCTGCTGGCCCCGCCCGAGTGATCGAGTGCTGCACCCTGACCGCGTCCGGGCTGGCGCCCGCCTCCTTCGCCGAACTTGGGTCCGGGTCCGGGTGGGCTCTCGGCCGCCGTGACACGGTCCTGATCGCCCGGACCGTCGACGTGCTGGTCAGCCTGCAGGAAATCCCAGTCCCCGAACCGGCCGACCCGCACATCACCCTCACCGTGCTGGACATCGGCTGGGAGATTGGGCAGGCGGTGGCCACCCCCAGCTGGGTCGGCGAACAACTGCTGTCCGCCCAGCACGTCGTGGTCGTGACCACGGCGACCGTCCCCGGCATACGCCGCCTCGAGGGTGCACTCGCCCTGCTCGACACCATGCATGTCGTGGCCGCGGTCGTCGGCCCCCGACGTCGCCGCTGGCCGCGAAGCATCCAAGGCGGGATGGGTCCGCTGGTACGCGGCCTCGACGACCGCGGCGACCTCGTCGAGATCCCGGCCGACAAGCAGCTGGCAGCCCGAGGCCTGGACTCCACGCCCCTGCCACCCCCGCTGCTGTCCGCAGCGGGCACCCTCCTGCGTCAGGTCGGCGACGGAACCACCAACCCGAAGGGATCACCATGAACAAGCTCAGCACCCTCAGTACGCGGGTGGTCGCGGCGATCTGCCCGGTCGCCCCACCCGGAGCCCAGGCCTACGCCGACAAACTCACCGGCTACGTCCTGTGGGGTGTCCTCATCCTGTTCCTCGTCGGCATCGTCGTCGGTATCGGCGCGATCGTCGCCGGCCGGGTTTTCTCCATGCCGCACGCCTCCAAGGCCGGGGTTGTCGGTGTCGTCGTCGTGTTCATGGCCGCGGTCGGCTACATGGTCCTGCCGGGAATGGTCAGCGGTATTACCGGGGCGGGCTGCGTGGGATGAGCGCCGTCGCCACCGATAGCGCAGGCGCCTGGGATCGCCGGCGCCTGCTGGTGATCCTGCTCAGCGCCGGGCTGGCGGCCGCCCTTCTTGCGGCCGGCCTCGGCTACGCCATGTACAGCGCCGTGACCTCCACGGCCACCGCCACCGCCACCGGCAAGGCCGCCGGGCCCGCAGTCGCAGCCATACCCCTCGACACACCGGTGCGCGGTCAAGCCCACCGCGACACGGTCTCGGCCGCCACGATGCTGCGGGTACGCCCCGACGACAGCCGGCAAGGCACCCCGGCCGCGGCGCCACTTCCCACCATCACCATCCCGCCGGCGACCCAGACCGGTCCCGTGCAGGTGTCGACCGGGTTCCCGCACACATCCGAGGGTGGGCTCGGCCAGCTCGCGGCCATCGAGACAGCCGTCCTGCAAGCCATGTCGATAACCCAAGCCACCGAGGTTTACGGCGCCTGGGCGATGCCCGGCGGGGTCGGTGCACCCCAATGGGAACTCACTGGTGCCGTCCAAGCCTTCCTCGGCAGCCGCAGCGGCGGGCAGGCCAAGGCGATCACCACGGTGATCACCGCCACCCCCGCCGCCGGCCTCGTCAAAGGCGCCGACGGCGACGACTGGGTCCTGGCCTGCGTCCTGCTCGACGTCCGCGCCGTCGTCGCCACCGAAGCACGGATCGGCTACGGGCACTGCGAACGGATGCAGTGGGCCGCCGGCCGCTGGCTCATCGCCCCCGGCCCGGCACCGGCCCGCGCACCGTCCACCTGGCCAGGCACCGACCTCGCGCGACAAGCAGGCTGGCGAACCTGGACCCCGGCCGGGCCGGAATGAGGCTGTCATGAACTGGTGGGACGTCCTGAACCCCTTCACGTACCTCGGCGACGCGGCCGGGAAAATCGTCGCCGACGCCTGGACCGTGGCCATGCTCGGCATCTGGAACGCCGGCCTGTGGCTGCTCAAACTGGTCCTCACCATCGAGGACGCCTTCCTCACCCCCGACCTGAGCCAGAACGGTCCAGGCGGGCAGGTTTACCCGTACACGTTCTGGCTCGCCGGCGCCCTGGTCGTCATCATGCTCATGGTCCAGCTCGCGACTGCGGTCTTCCGCCGCGACGGCCAGTCCCTGGCCCGTACGGTGATCGGCGCCGGGCAGTACGTCCTGGTGCTGGCCACCTGGTTGGTTCTGGCGGTGGCCGTCCTCGCCGGCGCCGGCGGCCTCACCAAGGCGCTGATGCAGGCCCTGCTCGGCGCTGACAGCCTGACCGCCTGGCAGCCGTGGACCGGGTTCAGCACCGCGGACATCTCCGACGGCACGATCGCCACCGTTCTGGGCGTCATGGGCCTGTTCCTGGTCTTCGGGGCGATCGGCCACGGCCTGGTCATGCTTGCCCGTGGCGGTGCACTCATCGTTCTGACCGCCACTGCACCCATCTCCGCCGCGGGCCTGGTCTCAGAGACCGGGCGCGGCTGGTTCTGGAAGACGCTGCGCTGGTTCATCGCGGCCGCGTTCAGCCCGCTGCTGATGATCCTCGTCCTGGGCACCGGGGTCCGGATGACCTCCGGCGTCGCCCTCGGACTGACCAACTCCCTCGAATCGGCAGTGGGCACAGCCATCCCCGGCGTGATGCTGATCGCGATCGGCGCGTTCGCCCCGCTGGCCCTGTTCAAACTGCTCGCCTTTGTCGACCCCGGCACCAGTTCCGGTGCCGCGCTGCGCGCCGGCATGGCCGCCCAGGGCGGCATCCAGGCAGTCATGCGCGGAGACGCCGCAGCGGCCTCGGGCGCCGCCTCGAGCACCGACCAGAACGGCCGCTCCCTTGGCGAGGCCTCCGCCGAAGCCGACACCACCGGCCGATTCACCAGCCAGGCCGGCGGCGTGATGGGCGCCCTCGGACCCGTCGGCCAGGCCGCAGCCGCCGGCCTCGGCGCCATGCAGACCCTCGGGGCCAAGGGAGCGGCCCTCGGCGCCGACCTGACCAATCAGATGGGCGTCGGGCACAACAGCTACGTCCCCGACTTCAGCGCCACCAAGAACAGCTCGAGCGGCTCAGCGCAAGGCCCCCGCGACGACGACAACCCCGACGTCAACGGCTCCGGCGCCGGGGCCACCCCCCAAGCACCCACCGGCGCCGGCCCGGCCCCGGCCCCGCCCACCATGCCCACGCCGCCGGGCCCCCCAACCCCCGGGGGAGGTGGCCCGCCCGCCCCCGGCGCCCCAGGTGGCGCACCAGGGGCCTCCGGAGGCGGCGCTGGAGGCGGCGCCGCAGCAGGTGGGGCTGAAGCCGCAGCCATCCCGATCGTGCCCGTCTAGGACAGGAGCAACCCACCATGAGCGTCATCTACAGCGACTACTCCAGGGACCGGATCGGCTGGTTCTTCGGCCTGTCCGGGTGGCAGCTGGCCGTCGTCGCCCTCTCCAGCCTTCCCACGTTCTGGTCGGTGCAGCAGACCGCCTGGGCGTCGACGGCGCTGTTCCTCGCCATCTGGGTGCTCGTCGCCCTGGTTACGGTTGTGCCCGTCCGCGGCCGCTCCGCGGTGGGGTGGATCGCTGCCTCGGTGACCTTCGCCGCCGGCGCACTGGCCGGCTGGTCCCGGTTCCGAGCCCGGGCTGCCAACGGCAGGGCCGACTCCCTGACCGACGTCGACCTGCCCGGCGCCCTGGCGGGCATCGAGATCCACGACGGGCCACCGGTCGGCATCGCCGGCACCCGGGTGGCGATCATCCAGAACCACGCAGACAAGACGTGGGCCATCAGCGCCGCGATCGTGCACCCCGGTATCGGGCTGCGCGCGGCTGACGAACGGATACGCCAAGGCAAGGGGCTGGCCGAGCTGATCGACCAGGCCAGCCGCACAGAGCTCATCGAGGAGATCCTCTTCCTGGTGCGCACCGTGCCCGAAGACGGCGCCGAACGCGACCAGTGGCTCACCCGCCACCGCCGCCCTGAGGGGCCGGCTCAGGCCCGGACCATCAACGACGAGCTCCAGGCGCGGCTTACTCGGGCCTCGGTCCGCACCGAGGCCTTCGTGACCGTCGTGGTGCCTGAGAGCCGGATCGGCAAGGAAGCCAAGGAATCCGGAGGTGGCTTCGAAGGCCGGGCCCGGGTCCTGTATGGGGTCATCGCCGAGGTAGCAGCCCAACTGAAGGCGGCGATGGGCATGACCGCGGTGAACTGGCTCACCAGCCCCGAGCTCGCACTGGCCTGCCGCACCGGGTTCGCCCCCGGCGACCGCGCCGGCATCATCGACGCCTTGGTCGAGCGTGGGTCCAACCCGCAGGTCAACGCCGACATCCCGTGGGCGATGGCCGGCCCTTCTGGCGCCGACCCCGCCGCCCGCCACTACAGCCACGACGCGTGGAACTCGATCTCCTGCACGATCAAGCTGCCCATCAAGGGAGCCGTCATGGGTGCGCTGGCGCCCGTGCTGACTCCCACCGAGCCCGGGGAGCGCCGCAGCTACCTGGTTGCCTACCCGATCCTGAACCAGTCCACCGCCGCCCGCCAGTCAGCGACGGGGGAGTGGATGGCCGACCTGGGCGGGGCGCTGCGCGCCAAGGCGAAGGTCAAGCAAGGCACCAAGGCCCTCGACGAGGCCGGAAAGGTCCGGGCGTTGGAAGCCAAACTCGCCCGCGGTAACTCCCTGACCCGCCCCTACGCGGTGTGCACCGTCACCGTGCCCAAGACCGCCCGCGTCGCCGAAGCCGGCCGACGCCTGGACAGCGCGGTGCGCCGAGCTGGCTTCGCCCAGCTGCGCCTGGACCTGAGCCAAGACACCGCGTTCGCCGCGACCACCGTCCCGCTCGGGACAAGCCTGACGCGCAAGGGGGACGCGTGAGCAAGCCGACCAGTGGACGCAACATGTCCCAGCTGTTGTCCGACTTCGGCCACGAACTGCCGAATGTGCCCATCCTCGGGCGGCCCGGTAAGGGGCCGAAGCTGTTCCGGCACGTGCCCGGCAGCGGACCACGCCGCCCGGGCCGGGGGTGGGCGCCAGGCAAAGCCCCCGTCCTGTCGTACCGGATGTCCTCGGACCAGGCCCCGGTGTTCTGGCCGTTCATCGCCACCCCCGGTCTCCCGCCCACCGGTGCACAGATGGGAATCGACGTCCTGTCCGGCAGCGCCTTCTACGCCGATCCGCTCGGTTGGGTCCTGCGTGATGACATCCCGGTCACCAACCCCAACGTGTTCTGCTTCGGCAAGCCCGGCACCGGGAAGTCGGCCACCGGCAAGGCGTTCTGCCTGCGAATGACCGACTTCGGCTACCGCATCCTCATCCTCGGTGACGTGAAGGACGAATACGAGGACCTGTGCCGGTTCTTCGGTGTCGAGCCATTGCTCGTCGGGCCCGGGATGAGTGCCCGGATCAACCCGCTGGACTTCGGACCCCTCGTCCAAGGCTGGGACACGCTCGCCCCGCAGGAGGCGCGCGGCCGGGCCGGGCTCATCTTCGGCCGCTGGCTTACCCTCGTGCGGGCACTGGTCGGCAGCCAACGCATCGGGGAGAACCGGGTGCCGTTCGGCCCATCCGAGGAGGCCGTCGTCAAGACCGCCCTGGAGGACCTCACCGGGTACGGCAACGCCCACAGCCAGCTGCGCGAGACCACCATCCCGGCGCTGTGGCACCTGCTGTCCAACCCCACCGACGACCTGGTGGACAAGGTCCGGTACGCCTCCACTCGCCACTTCCTCGACGAGACACGGCTGCTGCGTGACGCCCTCGGACAGCTCGTCACCGGAGCACTGGCCGGGCTGTTCGATGACCACACCAACATCGCCGTCGACTGGAACGCCCCCATCCAGTCCCTGTCCCTGTCCCGGCTCGCACCACTGGGCGACGAGGCAGTCGGCATCGCCTTGGTCTGCCTGAACAGTTGGGGTCGAGGGATGCGGGAAATGGCTGCCCCCGGGGATCTGCGGGTGGTCCTGCGCGACGAGGTGTGGAAGGTGATGCGCCTAGGTGTCGAGGCCGTCAAGTCCTTCGACGAAGACCTGCGCATGTCCCGCGGCGTCGCCGGTCGCGGCGGTGACATCCAGTGGGCCAACGCCCACAAGCCTTCCGACATGCAAACCGTCGGCGCCCTCGGCTCCCAAGCGGCCAACATTGCCAAGGACCTCATGCACCTGGCCGACGTGAAGGTGCTTCACGGCCAGCAGGACGCTGTCGCCGACGAGTTCGACACCCTCTTGGGCCTCGGCCCACTCGGGCGGGACCTCCTCACCGGGTGGGGTATGCAGGGCAAGGGCCGTGCGCTGTGGTGCGTCGGTGACCGCACCTACAAGGTGCAGACCGTGCTGCACCCCACCGAGCAGCGTTTGACCTGGACCAACGAAGCCATCAAGGGTGCTGGCTAGAAGTTCCCATGAATATTGATGACTCTGGCCCGAACTTGAGCGCGCGCGCCTCTCGCTGCCTGGAAGTGCGCGCAGGTTCACGCTTCTCGTGGCGCCTCACCCTCGTGCCGCGTCGGCTCTGTCTATCTGGTTGCGGTCAAGAGGTATTCGGCGAGGAAGTGGTCTTCGCTGTAGACGGCCTCGCGGATCTCGAATCCCGCCGCTTTAATCATCGGCTCCAGAAGCCACGAATAGGTCGAGTGTTCATCCCGCACGTGTTCTTCGGCGTCCTGGCGAGTCCATTCGGTCTCGTCAGCTCCGAGGGCTGCGCACCAGGCCTCGATGCGGGCCTCGGCCTCGTGGACGCCGAAGGAGAACACAACATCGGACAGGCGCAGGAGGCCGCCGGTGGGGAGTATCCCGCAGATCCGATGCAGAGCGATGGACTTCCAGAAGTCGGGCAGGTGGTGGAGCGCCCAGCGGCTGTACACGACGTCTGCGCCTACACCCTGGTGCTGATAGGTCAGGAAGCCAGCCTCGACGATCTCAAGGTTCGAGCCTCGCTGGTGGACGGAGTCGCGCAGTCTGGCAAGCATCACCGGGGACGGATCGACCGCTACGACACGACGGAACGTCTCGGCGGCGGCGAGTGCGAACTGACCTGTTCCGGCTCCGAGGTCGACGACAACCGTTTCGGACCCACATCCCAGCGACTGGAGCAAGGCCACTTCGCGGGTTGCTTCGGCGTCTTCCTTGTCGTCGTAGCGAGCCACGTGGGCCGGGTCGAGGTTCTCACGCCCGATGGAGGCCACCTCATCGATCTGCCAGCCAGGGTGTGTCGTGGTCATGCCCGGACGATAGCCGCTTCTGTGAGTCTGACGACCCTGTCCGCACGCGTTGCTCGATTGCTCCTGGGACGCTCAGTCGCGGGAATCGCTGTTGGCGAGTTGTCTGATGTGCCCATCGCTAAGCCCTGCTGCTGCCATCGCCAGTGCGTATTGGTCGACGAGCTCCTGCTCGAAGTCCTCGACCGCCTTCGCACTCGACAAGGCCAGATTCGCGACGGCCCCGCCCGGAAGCGCGACGAGCCCCATCACCCCATTACCTTCACCAGGAGCGTCCATGCATCAACAGTGCCCCAATATCGTCAGCCAGAGCGGCGGTTCATCAGTTCCAGCCCTCTCGGGCGGCGAAGCGCCGCCATCTGCTCAAACGCCAATCCCGTCCGCGAATGAGGCCAACGAACCTGAGCGAATGGAGATTGGCAGGTCGGACGGCCACGACGATGGGTAAGGCATCGGGCTGTGCTGCGGCCGCGCTGCTGCTCGTGTTCGCGCTGTTCTTCGTCGGCGTCCCGGCGATCGCAGCTGCCAGCCAAACCGCCACCGACGGCGTTTGCGGGCCTGGCGGCACGGCCCAGACCGTCGCGGACCAGAGCCTGGACGCCGAGCAGCTGGCCAACGCCGCCACCGTCGTCCAGGTCGTTCAGGGCCGGGGGCTGCCGGCGTACGCGGCGACCATCGCGCTGGCCACCGCCTACCAGGAGTCGAAGCTGCACAACATCACCCAGGCGGTCGACCACGACAGCCTCGGCCTGTTCCAGCAGCGCGCCATGTACTACACCGCGGCGGTGGCCGCCGACCCGGTCAAGGCCACCAACGCGTTCCTGGACCTGCTGGTGCAGCAACCGAACTGGCAGACCCGGCCGCTGACCGATGTCGCCGCCGACGTCCAGAAACCCTACGAGCCGTACCGCGGGATGTACGCCCAATGGCAGCCGCTGGCCGCGCAGCTCACCACCCAGCTATGGACCGCGGCGATGGCGACGTCCCCCGGCCCGGGGCGGCCGGCCGGGGGCGTGCCCTGCCCCGGCAACGGCGCCGACACCGGCAACCCGGGAGCACCGGCGAGCCCGACTCCCGGGCCGGGTCGGCTGACCCTGACCGGCAGCAGCGCCGGGAACGCGGCCGCCACCTTCGCGATGGCCCAGATCGGCAAGCCCTACGTGTGGGGTGCGCAAGGGCCGGGCAGCTTCGACTGCTCCGGTCTGACCATGGCCGCCTGGGCCAGCGCCGGCGTCACCATCCCTCGCGTCACCTACACCCAAGCCACCA
>JAABUN010003579.1_pt1 | contig 23655 bp, 21 predicted proteins | sample 5559311 | NCBI WGS metagenome assembly JAABUN01 (sample SAMN10711877, study PRJNA513370) | rock metagenome | isolation source: Antarctica rocks | place: Antarctica: Victoria Land, Siegfried Peak sud
CACGCGGCCCCGCCTGCTCGCTTTGCTCGCGCACGAACTGGAAAGTTCGCGCTACTGCCTAAAAGCTACGGCCGGCGCAACGTATCGGGAATCGCCTGGTCGATGCGCCGCATCCGGGTTTCGGTGGTGGTGATGTTGGCGTCGTTGGTGTTGAGCGTTTCGGGCCGCTTGAGGCGGTTGATGTCGGATGCCTGCTCGCCGAGGCGCAGGGTGTTGGGGGTAGCGTCGGGCACGGGGACGCGGGTGGCCGGCGCGTTCGAGTTGTAGATGGCGCGGCGGTCGGCATCGGTCACTACTTCGGTGGGCACGGCGCGCGGGGCAGCATTTTCGGCGGTGCGCTCAGTGGCCGAGCACGCGGCCAGCAGCAAGGGGAGGAGGGCCAGGGCCACGGCGCGGCAGGTGAGGCGGAAGGACATGAGAGTCAGCAAAAAGGCGGCCCGTGGTGGGCCGCCTTGCTTAAACGGATTCCGCGCCGGGCGGTTGGTGCTATTTTTTGGGCTCAAACACCAGCGCGTTGCCGTCCATGCAGTAGCGCTCGCCGGTGGGCTGGGGGCCATCATCGAACACGTGGCCGAGGTGGCCGCCGCACTTGGCGCACACAATCCCGTCGCGGCTCATACCGAAGCTCTTATCCGACTTCACCTTGAGGCTGGCGTTGGTGGCTGGCGCCCAGAAGCTGGGCCAGCCGGTGCCCGAGTCAAACTTGGTAGCGCTGGCAAACAGCAGGTTGTGGTCGGCGGCGCAGTAGTAGGTGCCGGCCGCGTGGTTGTCGTGGTACTTGCCGGTGAAGGGCCGCTCGGTGCCCTCTTCACGCAGGATGTAGTATTGGTCGGGCGTGAGCAGCTTCTTCCACTCGGCATCGGTTTTAGTCACCGGAAACTCGCCGGGCTTGCCCGTCACGGGCTGGGGCTGCGGGTATTTGGCGGTGGCCACGGAGGCGCCGTGGGGGCCGGCGGGCACGGCCGCTACGGTTTTGGCCTGGTCGGCGTGGCTTTGCGAGCAGGCGGGCGACAGGGCGGCGACGCTCAGCAATAGGGAAAGCATGGAAAGGCGCATGGGGGGTAGGGATAAGCAAAAGTGGTGTATATTAGAAGCCAAACAAACGAAAAAGCCGGGGCGTTCGGATGCGGTAGGGTTAGACGCGGCCGGGCGGCTGGCCTTACAATTGGCCTACCCCTCGGTTTGGGCGGAACGTTGAGCCGCCGCCCGGTGTTGATTTTCAGGATAATAAAAACACAACATCGGTTTTCTACTTGAAAATTCGTACCTTTGCGGCCGCAAAAACTTACGTATGACCCAGAACATTCGGAATATCGCCATCATTGCCCACGTTGACCACGGCAAGACGACTTTGGTGGATAAGATTATCCACGCCTCTAAGATTTTTGATGCGCACCAGCACTTCGACGACCTTATCCTCGACAACAACGATTTGGAGCGTGAGCGCGGCATTACTATCGTATCGAAAAACGTATCGGTACGCTATAATGGCGTGAAAATCAACATTATCGACACTCCTGGTCACGCCGACTTTGGCGGCGAGGTAGAGCGCGTGTTGAAGCTGGCCGACGGCGTACTGCTGCTCGTGGATGCCTTCGAAGGCGCCATGCCGCAGACCCGCTTCGTGCTGGGCAAAGCCATCGACCTGGGCCTGAAGCCCATCGTGGTGGTGAACAAAGTGGACAAGGAAAACTGCCGCCCCGACGAGGTGCATGAGCAGGTTTTTGACCTCATGTTCAACCTCGGGGCTAGTGAGGACCAGCTTGATTTCGTGACGCTGTACGGCTCGTCGAAGCAGGGCTGGATGAGCACCGACTGGAAAGAAAAGACCGACAACCTCATTCCGCTGCTCGACGCCGTGGTAGCGTCCATCCCGCCCGCCCCGGTGCTGGAAGGCACGCCCCAGATGCAGATTACGTCGCTCGACTACTCGGCGTTCGTGGGCCGCATCGCCATTGGCCGCGTGCACCGTGGCACGCTGACCGAAGGCGCCAACATGAGCCTGATGAAGGCCGATGGCAGCGTGAAAAAAGTAAAAGTGCGTGAGCTGCACGTGTTTGAAGGCCTCGGCCGCGTGAAGGTGGACTCGGTGAGCAGCGGCGAAATCTGCGCCGTGTCGGGCATCGAAGGCTTCGATATCGGCGATACGCTGGCCGATGCCGATAACCCCGAGCAGCTGGAGCGCATCAGCATCGACGAGCCGACGATGAACATGCTATTCACTATCAACAACTCGCCGTTCTTCGGCAAGGAAGGTAAGTTCGTGACTTCGCGCCACTTGCGCGACCGTCTGTTCAAGGAAACCGAGAAAAACCTTGCGTTGCGCGTGGAGGCTACCGACAAGGAGGATACCTTCCTGGTATTCGGCCGCGGCATTCTACACTTGTCGGTACTGATTGAAACCATGCGCCGCGAGGGCTACGAGCTGCAAGTGGGCCAGCCGCAGGTGCTGTTCAAGGAGAACGAAGCTGGCAAGCGCATGGAGCCCATCGAGCTGCTGGTAGTGGACGTGCCCGAGGAATCGGCTGGCAAGGTTATCGAGCTGGTGAGCATGCGCAAGGGCGAAATGACCATCATGGAGCCTAAGGGCGACTTGCAGCACCTGGAGTTCAGCATTCCGAGCCGCGGCCTCATTGGCCTGCGTAACAACGTGCTGACAGCCACTGGCGGCGAGGCCATCATGAACCACCGCTTCATGGACTACGAAGAGCACAAAGGTCCGATTCCGGGCCGCATCGCGGGCTCGCTGATTTCGCTCGAAACCGGCCCCGGCACCGCCTACACCATCGATAAGATGCAGGACCGCGGTTCGTTCTTCGTAGACCCCGGCGAGGAAGTGTACGCCGGCCAGGTTATTGGTGAGCACACCCGCCCCAACGACCTGACCATCAACATTCAGAAGGGTAAGAAGCTGACCAACATGCGCGCCTCGGGTACGGATGACAACGCCAAAATCGTCCCCAAGCGCCAGTTTTCGCTGGAAGAAGCGATGGAGTACATCCAGAAGGACGAGTACCTGGAAGTAACGCCCAAGAGCGTGCGGATGCGCAAGATTCTGCTCGACGAGAACGAGCGGTTGCGCTATGCGAAGACGGCCGAATAAATCGCGGATTGACGCTGATTTTTGTGATTTCGCGGATTCGGGCGTCAGTTGAATTTTGTAAAAGGCGCGGCTTTGGTCGCGCCTTTTACAATTATGCGGAAACGTACCATGCAGCCTCTGCGTTTTGCTAAAGTGAGCAGCTACGCCCTATTATTACTTCGCGTTTTGAGCGCGCGCAGGCCATGTTAGAAAAAACCGGACAAATAGAAATTCATATTAGTGGCCGGCAAGGAGCTTTTGACCTATCACCGGCTACGTATGATATTAAGCACGTCTTAGCCACGTTGCAGCACGTAGAAGGACTGTTTTTTGGCGGAGCCAAGCGTGAGCGTCCCCTGGTGACATATGAGATAAGAGAAGGTTCGGTACGTCATATTCTTACCACCGCACTCCAAACTGTCATCGGCTTTACCGCTATTCTTCATGCCGTGCAGGCACGGGGCGACTTGGATTTTTTACAGCCGGAAACGGCAAAAGCGCTGGAGTTTTTTCAGACTGAGGCTCGGCAACATGACTACCGCATCGCCATAAGCTCTTCGCTACAGGATGCGCCCAGCCTCCTTATTGATGCCGATACGCACTACGAACGCACGGCAGCTACCTGGGTCGAGGCCGAGTTTTATTTTTACGGACGTATCACCGATATGGGTGGCACCAGCCGGCCCAACATTCATTTGCAGACAGTTGAGGCTGGCAAAGTGGTATTACAGGCAACTACCGACGAGCTCAGGCAGATTGAGGGTAATCACTTATATCGTGAGTACGGCGTGCGGGCTACAGGCCAGCAGGACATTCGGACGGGGGAAGTAAACCGCAGCAATTTGCGGCTGCTGGAAATAGTTGACTACGAAAGTCGCTACGACGCGCAGTACCTGGCTTCCCTGCGTCGCAAAGCCACGCACAATACCTGGCCCCAAAACCCCGATGCCTGGCTGCGCGAGCTGCGCGGCTATTCTGAATAATGCCTGATGAATAAAAGCGTACTTCTTGATACCGGCTTTTTCATCCGGTTGCTCAACACGACTGACCCCCTTTCCCGCCAGACGGAAAATTATTTTCGTTTTTTCCTGCAAGAGCAATATCCTCTGCTGATTTCGACGGTGAGTATTGCCGAGTTCTGCGTGCGGGGTAGCCTTGACCAGTTGCCGCTGAAAAATCTGCGCATTCTACCTTTCAACACCCTGCACGCCGTGCGGGCAGGTGAGTTGGCCGCTACCATATTTGCCAGCAAAGGCCGAAGTCTATTAACTGAGCGCACGATTATTCCCAACGATACCAAGCTGTTTGCCCAAGCTGACACCGAGCCAGCAATAGGCTTCTATCTGTCATCTGATGTGGAAAGCAACAAAGTTTTTACACTACTGAAGCGAGAGGGAAAGCATCCCCGTTTTCAATTTTTGGATTTACATATTCCTCACAGTGAGATTTTTGGGCTACTTGATTTATAGGTAAGCACTTTTCGAAATGTTAATGAATCAAGTTAATCTTACCCAGTTCATCCAGCTTTTTGCTTTGGCTGATAGCAAGGCGACCCAGCGCATTAGCGAACGGCTGACTTTAGCGCTTAGCGACCCGGCCGGCTACCAGGCGCAGCATGCCGAAGAGCTGGCCGAGCGTGGCATTGATGCTTCCCTACCCCCCCAGGAACTACGTGACGTAGCCCTTATCGACGCGCTGCTGAGCGAGGACCTACTCTGGGAAAGCGACGCGCAGGACCCAATAGCCGAAACTGCAGAGGGGCTGAATGACATTCTGGAACAGCAAAACCGACCCGAGCGCTTACACCTGGCCGCGGCCCGCAGCACCAGCGGCCCCGAGCAACTCGATACCTTGCAGGATGCCCTAGAGCCCCTAGGTTTGGCGCTGGTGCTGCTGACGCTGGACAGCGATGCCTACCCGCTAAGCATGGTGGCTGATGCGCAAGCCGAAGAAGCCCGCCAACTGGCTAAAGAGCTGGGCTTCGAGTTGACAGTTTATTAACCCCTACCCCCCTGCCGCTGGCGCACGGCCTCGAAGGTGAGCACGGCGGCGGCCACGCTCACGTTGAGCGAGTCGAGCACGCCGCGCATGGGGATGATGATGGTTTCGTCGCAGGCCTGGCGGGTGGCGGGCGTGAGGCCATCGGCCTCGGTGCCGAGCACCAGCGCCGTGGGACCACTAAAACTGGTAGTGGTGTAGTCTTTAGCATCGTCGGCCAGGGCGGCGGCGAAGGTGCGGATGCCCTTTTCTCGCAGAAAAGCTAGTACCTCGACCATCGGCGCGGCCACGGTGGGCACGGTAAAGATGCCGCCCAGGCTGGCCCGGATAACGTTGGGGTTGTAGAGGTCGGTGCGCGGGTCGCCGACCAGCACGGCGTGGGCGGGCGCGGCGTCGGCGGTGCGCAGGATGGCGCCGAGGTTGCCGGGCTTTTCCACGGCTTCGAGCACGATGACCAGCGGATTGGGGGGTAGGGCCAGGTCGGCCAGGGTGAGGCGCGGGGTGTGCAGCACGGCCAGTACGCCGTCGGAGCGCTCGCGCACGGCCAGCTTGGCAAATACGGCGGCGCTCACGGGCAGATACTCGTAGAGGCGCGGCACCTGCTGGGCGGGTGCCAGCAGCTGCCCGGCGAGGTCGGGGCCGGCCAGCTCCTCGCACACCAGCAGCGTGGCCACGGCCCAGCCGGCCTGGCGGGCATTGGTCAGTTCGCGGTAGCCCTCGACCAGCGTGAGGCCCTGGCGGCGGCGTTCGGCCGGTTTTTCCTGCAAGCGCAGCACGTCTTTGATGCGCGGGTTGTGCAGGCTGGTGATGCGGTCGGGGGGGGTAGGGCGGGCGGCAAACATGGCGCGAAGGTACTGGACCGGGGTAGTGCGTTTGCCAAAAGCCGGCGCGCTTTGCTGCCTGGCCTGGCCTTTGGCGTACCTTTACCGGGCTTGGCGCGCGGCAATAGTTCACGCGAAATTCATTTATAACTTTCCCCGCCCGACTTGGCTATTCGACTTAATACCAAGATTTTACTTGGCTTTGCCATTGCGCTCACGGTGCTGATGGCGACCTCCGTCACCTCCTACGTGGTGATGCAGCAGCTGAGCCGCTACACGCAGCTGGTCGAGCACTCGTACCGGGTATTGCAGCAAACCAGCGACCTACGCATCAGCGTGCGCGACGCGCAGAGTGGCGTGCGCGACTACCTGCTGCTGGCCGACACTGCTTTCCTAAGCTCGTACCGCCACAACGCGGCCCTGATGCAGGCTGAGGCGGATGTGCTGCACGAGCTGGTAGCCGACGATGCCCGGCAGCACGCCCGCGCCGATACGCTGCGCCGCTTCGTGGCCGGGCAGCTGCGCGAGCTGGCCACGTACCGCGATTTTGCCCCTACCCCCCCGGCCGCCCAGTCGCTGCTGCTGCGCGAGCAGGGGCCGCTGCGCACGCTCAAAGGGGTGCTGCTGCGGCTGCGGCGGCACGAAGATGAGCTGCTGCGCGCCCGCAACCGCCAGCAAACCTTGTTTCAGAAGCTGGCGCCGTCGGCCGTGGTGGTGTCGGCCATGCTGGCGGTGATTATCGTGCTGTGGCTGTTTCGCAAAATCGCGGGCGAGCTGCACGCCAACGACGACCTGCGCCTCCAGCTCACGCGCGCTAACCTCGACATGGCCCGGCGCATTCGGGCGATGGAACACCTGGCCCAGCAGGTAGTGCAGGGCGATTATAAGGTCAAAATCACCGACCCCGGCCAGCAGCACGACCGCCTGGCTTCGCTGGCGACGCTGCTCAACCAGATGACCCAGGCCCTGGACACGGCGTTTGGGGCGCTCGAAAACCGCAACGAGGAGCTCGACCAATTTGCCTACGTGGCCTCGCACGACCTTAAAGCGCCCCTGCGCGGCCTGCGCACCATCGTGAAGTGGATGGAGGAAGAGCTACCCGAGGAGCTGTCGCCGCGGCTGCGCACCTACCTTGACCAGCTCAAGGGCCGCCTCAGCCGCCTCGACGACCTTATTGACGGACTGCTAACCTACGCCCGCGCCAGCCGCGCCGAGCGCCAGCTCGAACCCGTGGACGTGGCCCGGCTGGTGCGCGAGGTGGCCGACCTGGTGGTGCCGCCCAGCTTTGCGCTGGTGCTGGCGCCCGGCCTGCCTACCTTCGTGGCCGACCGCCTGAGCTTGCAGCAGGTATTTACCAACCTGCTCAGCAATGCCGTAAAATACTACGCCGGCGAGGGCCAGGGCCAGATTACCATCACGGGTCAGGACCTGGGGGCACAATACGAGTTTCGGGTGCGGGATAATGGCCCCGGCATCGCCCCCGAGCACCACCGCAAAATATTTCTGCTCTTCCAGACCCTGCGCGACCGCCACACCGCTGAAAGCACCGGCATCGGCCTGAGCATCGTGAAAAAGCTTGTTGAAGACCAGCAAGGTACCGTCCGTATCGAGTCGGCGCTGGGCCTGGGCGCAACTTTTATCTTCACCTGGCCGAAAGAACATACAGCGGTTGCCGTTTCGGAAGCCGCCCATTCCTAATTAGCCGCGCTACCCGGCCTCGCCCTACCGCCGCCGGAGCTACCCGCGCTCACCTTTTCCCTACCCCCGCCATGCGCTCCGTACTGCTGATAGAAGATGATGTTTTTGACACGATGACGGCGCAAAAGTCCTTCGAGCGTTTCAACGTACCACACCAACTGTTCACGGCCTTCAACGGCGAAGAAGCCCTGGATATGCTGCTGGGCCGCTTCGGCACCCCGGCCATCGAGCCGCTGCCCGAAGTCATTTTGCTCGACCTGAACATGCCCCGCATGAATGGCGTCGAGTTTTTAGAAGTGCTGCGCGGCACGCCCCAGCTGGCGCATCTGCCGGTGTTCGTGACCACCACTTCCAACATGGACCTCGACCGCGCCGAGGCCGAGCGGCTGGGCGTGAGTGGCTACATTCTGAAGCCCCTGGACTTTGCCTCCGGCGACGACCTGGCCGACAGCCTGAGCCTGCTCGAAAAATTATTGAAGTAAGCCGGCCAACTGGCCTAACCCCCTGGCGGCCCCCAGAAGCTGGCTGGCCGCGTGGGCACTTTCGCGGGGGGTAGCGGCGTTAACCGCGCAGCGGCCGCGGTTGGCCGAAATCGCTTTTATTTGCCTGCATGAAACTCTTGTTCGTTGTGGTGCTGGGCCTGGGGCTGAGCGCCGCCTGGGCGCCGGTGCTGGCGCAGGAAGCTCCCCGGCAGCTGGGCGGCGCCCCCGTGGTGCCCTCGCCTGCCCCCCGCCAAGCAACGCCGGCTCCCCGGCAGCTCGACCCGGTGCCGGCGGCGGCCCCGCCTGCCGCCGCCACCCCTACCCCCCCCGACTCGACGCGGCTGGCCCAGCCTGCCCAAATGGCCACTACCCCCGCCGCACCGCCCCAGCCTGCCCCGGCGGCCCAGCCCGCGCCGGACGGCACTTCGCCTTTCAACCGGCCCTATATCATGGGCGGCTCGACGCAGCCTGCCCGCTACCAGGTAGGCCTCAAGAATGGCGCGGTGTACAACGTGTACGACGTGCAGGTGAAGCAGCCGCTGTTCGGGCGCAATTTTTTGCTGCTCGACGGCCAGCGCCGCGTGGAGCTGAGCGAGGTCGGCTTCTACGAAAATGAGACGGGCCACTTCGTGCGCACTACCCTGCCCGGCTCGTCGCGCGAGGCTACCCTGCGCCGCGAAAAAACCGGCCGCATCAGCCTCTACGCCACCTATAGCACCAGCTACGCCCCCGGTGGCTACGGGATGCCGGGCTACGGCTACGGCGGCTTTGGCTACGGTGGCTTTGGCGGCTACCCCTACGGCAGCGGCTACCGCACCACCAAGACCGAGTATTTCTCGAAAGACAACGGCCCGATTCAAAACCTGAACTCGCGCAACCTGGCCCTGGCCACCACCGACAACGCGGGTGCGCAGGAGCTACTGTCCCAGGCCCGGCGCTACCAAACCTTCGTGGTGGGGGCCTACGTGGTGGGCGGCGGCCTGCTGGTAGCCGGCCTGCTGCAATCGCTGCAACCCAATAACCCCGGCATTTCGCCGCTGTTTTACGCGGCCATTCCGGTGCTCATCGTGCCGCTGGTGCTGCAAGGCAAGCAGGCTTCGGCCCAGCGCCAGGCCATCGCGCTCTACAACAGCACGGGCTACCGATAGCGTTTTAATGACTACCTGAACGGACAGTATCAGCCGGGCATCCGCTTCCGCGGCTTCTGCGCAAACCTCCGCGTCTTCTGCGGGCTAAAAACCATCTGGCCCGTATGGCAGTCAATTTTTAAGGGTACGGCCAACCTGAACCCAGGATTGGCAGTACCCTTCTTTATGCCTACCCCCGCTGCCGCACTCACTACCGATTTTGCCGCCCGCCAGGCGCTGGCGCTGCTGGCCCACCAGCGGCTGTGCGCCGAGTACGGCGCCCCCTTCCTGTTTTTCAGCGACAAGGACCCGCTGAGCGAGCTTATCAGCGCCCTGCTCTCGCACCGCACCAAAAACGCTGACTCGCACCGCGCCTACCAGCAGCTGCGGGCCACGTTTCCGACCTGGGAGGCCGTGCGCGACGCGCCCACCATTGACGTGCAGCGCGCCCTGAGTGCCTGCACCTGGCCCGAGCAGAAAGCGCCGCGCATCCAGGCCGTGCTGCGCGAAATCAGCAAGCGCTGCGGCGACGAAAACCTGCCGCCCTGCTCGCTCGACTTCCTGGCCGACCAGCCCATCCCCGAGGCCCGCGCCTGGCTGGAGAGCATTACGGGGGTAGGGCCCAAAACCAGCGCCGCTACGCTGCTCTTCAGCAACTTGCGCCTGCCGGCCATGCCCGTCGATAGCCACCACCACCGGGTGGCGCAGCGGCTGGGCCTCATCGGCCCCAAGGTGGGCGAAGGCCCGGCCCACGCGCTGCTGGCCGCCCTCCTACCCCCCGACTGGACGGCCCAGCAGGTGTACGACCACCACGAGGCGCTCATGTTTCACGGGCAGCGGTGCTGCTACTACCGCCAGCCCGCCTGCCACCGCTGCATCATGCTGGACGTGTGCCCGGTTGGGCAATTGGCGGTTAAGCAGGAATAAGTCATCTATCATTCTCTCCTCAACTTTTATTTCTTCATGCCCCAACGCAAAATTCCGATTTCGCTGCACTGCGGGCTCAATCTGGTGCGGGAGGTAGTGGGCGGCAAGTGGAAAATCGGCCTGCTCTACCTCATTAGCGAGGGCGTGCGGCGGCCCTACCAGCTCCAGCAGCAGTTGCCCGGTGCCGCTCGCCGCGTCCTCTACGCGCAGCTCAGGGAGCTGGAAACCCACGAGCTGGTGACCAAGACGGTTTTCGCCGAGCTGCCGCCCCGCGTAGAATACTACCTCACCGCCTCCGGCGAGTCTTTCTTACCCCTGATTGCCGCCCTGGGCGAATGGGGGGAGGCCCACAAGGAGCAGCTGCACCGCGTGCTGGGGCTGGTTTCCGAGCCCGACCCCGCAGTTACTTAACGGCCCGCGTGGGCCAGGCTACCTGGCCGGCCCGGTTGCCGGTGAGCGCGCCGCGCTGCCGGGCCAGCAGGTCGTGCGGGTAGCCGCGGGGCACGGCCGAAGCAGCGTCGAGGCGCTCGATTTGGGCCGGGCTCAGGGTGAGCGCGGTGGCGCGGGCAGGTGGGCCAGGTAGAGGTCGAGGTAGTCGGTGCCCAGGCGCTGGAGGCTGGCTTCTACGGCCTGGCTCATGGCCTTGCGGTGGTTGCCGAACGCGGCCAGGGTGGGCGCGGCGGCCGCCGTGCGGGTGTATTTGGAAGCCAGCACGAAGTCGCCCCGGTTGGGCGCGATAAACTCGCGCAGCTGCCGCTCGGCCGCGCCGTGCTGGTAGGCATCGGAGGTATCGAGGAAGTTGCCCCCGGCCTCGACGTAGGCGCGTAGGATGTCGCGCGCCGCCTCGGGCCCGGCCCCGAGGCCGGTCGTATTGCCAAACAGGCCGGTGCCCAGCATCAATTCACTCACGCGCAGCCCGGTACGGGTGCCAAATAGTCGGTAGTTCATTGCTTTTTTGACAAATATTTCGACAAATGTCTTCCGCAAACCCTACCCCGGCCAGAAGGAGCCAACCGATTCTCCTGGGGCTAATTTTGTCCCCTACCCCCGCGCCCGGCCCTTGCCCCGCATGATGCTGCACCTGCACGCCAAGCCTAACGCGCGGCACAATGAGCTGCGGCCCGCCCCCGACGGCCGCTGGCTGGCGCGCCTGGCCGCCCCGCCCCAGGATGGCCAGGCCAATGCCGTGCTGCTGGCTTTTCTGGCCGAAATATTTGGCGTGCCTAAAAGCCGCGTGCGGCTGCTGAGCGGCCACACCGCGCCGTTCAAGAAAGTGGAGATAACCGGCTTGAGCGAGGCGGAAGGCGCGGTCACTCTGGCCCGCTACCGGGGCTGAAACAGCGGCGGCCGGCCGTACTTTCGCTTCTTCGCTTTTGTACTTAGCCGCTTTTATGTCCGACGCCACGCTGCAACCGCTGCTTGCCGCTTTGCAATTTTCGCCCGACAACCTGCCGTTGCGCCAGCACCTGGGCGGGCTGCTGCGCCAGGCCGGCCAGCCCCAGGCCGCCGAAGACCTGTACCGCGAGGGCCTGCGCTACCACCCCACCGACCCTACCCTCCAGCTGGGCCTCGCCGCGGCCTATTTCGCGTTGGGTAAAACCTCGGCTGCCTTCGTGGTAGTGGAAGAGCTGCTGAGCCAGCACGACGACCTCGGGCCCGTCCACCTGCTGCACGCCCGCCTGCTGGCCGCCACCCAGCAGGTCGAAGCCGCCCGCGCCGCCTATGCCCAGGCCCTGCACCTCGACACTGACCTTGCCGACCCTACCCTGGCTAACGAGCTGCAAGCCAGTGCCCCGCGCCGGGTGCCGGCCAGCGGCCCTACCCCCGGTGCCGAAGCCCCTACCCCCCTGCCGCCGCCGGGCCTCGAAAAGCCGCGCATCACCTTTCAGGACGTGGGCGGGATGGAGGCGGTGAAGGAGGAAATCCGGCTCAAAATCATTCACCCGCTGCACTTTCCCGATTTGTACAAAGCTTACGGCAAGGCTACCGGCGGCGGGCTGCTGCTGTACGGCCCGCCCGGCTGCGGCAAAACCTACCTGGCCCGCGCCACGGCCGGCGAGGTGCAGGCCAGTTTCCTGAGCGTGGGCATCGCCGAAATCCTGGATATGTGGCTCGGCAACAGCGAGAAAAACCTGCACCAGCTCTTCGAAACGGCGCGGGCGCAGGCGCCGTGCGTGCTGTTTTTTGACGAGGTAGATGCCCTGGCCGCCAACCGCCACGACCTGCGCCAGAGCGCCGGCCGCACGGTTATCAACCAGTTTTTGGAGGAATTGGATGGCGTGTCGGCCTCCAACGAGGGCGTGCTCATCATCGCGGCCACCAACGCGCCCTGGCACCTCGACCCCGCCTTCCGCCGCCCCGGCCGCTTCGATAAAATCGCGCTCGTGACCCCGCCCGACGAGCCCGCCCGCGCCAGCATCCTGGATATCATGCTCAAAGATAAGCCCCTGGATGCCAGCGTGAACCCGGCCGCCGTGGCGGCCCGCACCGCCGGCCTCAGCGGTGCCGACCTCAAGGCCGTGGTCGATGCCGCCGTGGACACCCGCCTGCGCCTCTCCATGCGCGCCGGCCGCCCGCTGCCCATCGAGCAAAGCGACCTGCTCGACGCCGCCAGGCTCGTGAAGCCCAGCACCAAGGAGTGGTTTGCCACGGCCCGCAACTACGCGCTCTACTCGAACGAGGGCGGGCTGTACGATGATATCCTGGTGTATCTGGGGGTGAAGAAGCCGGGGGCGTAGCGGATAATGGAACAGCAAGCGCCGTTGCGTACTTCCGCGTTCAGTGCCCAGGCGGCCTGGCAGCTAGTGCAGCTGAACCGGCCGGCCCTGGCGCTGGAGCTGGCCGACCGCTTGCTGGCTCGTAATCCATTCAATATCCAGGCGCTGGGAGTTCGCACGGAGGCCCTGGGGGCGCTACAACGCCTGCCCGAAGCCATCAGTACGGCACGGCACGCTGTAGCGATAGCCCCGCAAAATGCTTATACTCACGCTGCATTAGCATGGGTCTACGGCCGGCAGGGCAACCTGTGGGCAGCAGTTGATACGATTCAGGAGGCGTTGCGCCTTAATCCAGTCAATGCTGACTACTACGCCCTGCTGGCTCAGTTGCAATACTCGCTGCGGCGGCCCGACGAGACTGTTACCAGCGCGAATAGCGGATTAGCAATCAACGCCCGCCATCCAGACTGCCTGCTGTGGCGAGCCTTGGCGGAGGAGCAATTGAATGAGCCTACGGCGGCCGACCTACATTTCCAGCAGCTGCTCCGCCTTGCCCCCAATAACGCATCAGCACACGCCCACCGTGGCAAGCAGCTACTCCGGCGCAGCGAGCCGGTGCAGGCCGCTGCTCACTTGGCGGCCGCCCTGCGGCTGGCACCTACGCGAAGCGCCGAGCTAGTGCCATTACTACGCCAAGCCCACCGCGAGCAGCACTGGCCCGACTGGATGGTGCGGCGGCGGCAGCAATTGCGGCAAGAGTGGCAGGAGCAGCAGGGCGTACTCAGCTATCGGGGCGGGGGCACGCTGCTTCTTATTCCTCTTTTTGCCGCTCGCAGCTGGTGGCATACCCGGCACGAGCCCTTATTTCAGCCGTCGCGCGCCCAGGTTTTGCGGCGGTGGCTAAAGTTGTGGGTAGGCGGCATTTTTCTGCTACCAGTGCTGATATTTTTAGCGGGTCATTTCAGACTAGCCAACACCCAGGCCCCATTAAGTATGACCCAAATGATTGGCTTGGCTGTTGGCGGCAGCTTATATCAAGTAGTGGGCTACATGCTTAGAAAAAGACTCAACCAGCAACTAGATGCTTGACCTCCTGACCAGGAGGCCCTACCCCTATGAACAGCTTTGATACCGACTGGCTGCCCCGCGTGCAGCTGCTGATGCAGCAAAACCGCCTGCCCCAGGCGGCCGATGAGCTGCGCCGCCAGCTGCGCCTCGACCCGCACGAGCCGGTGGCGCACTCCCTGCTGGCCCTCTGCCTGCTCGACGATGCGCAGCGCCTGCTCCAGGCCCAGGAAGAGGCCGAGCTGGCCATTCACCTGGCCCCGGAGTACGACTTCGCCTTCTACGTGCTGGCCCTGGTGCAGCACCGGCGGCACCGGCCGCAGGAGGCGCTGGCGGCCATCAACCAGGCGCTGGCCCTCGACCCCGCCGATGCCAGCTACTACCACTTGCTGGGCCAGCTGCGCCTCGAAAGCGGCCAGTGGCAGGCGGCCCTGCAAGCCGCCCGCACCGGCCTGAGCTTCGACAGCGAGCACGCCGACCTGCACGGCCTCGAAGCCCGCGCCCTTGCCCGCCAGGGCCGGGGCCACGAGGCCAGCGAGGCCGCCCGCGCCGCCCTGGGCCACGGGGCCGAAAGTAGCAGCATCCAGGCCCAGGCCGGCTGGGTAGCTCTCGAAACCAACCGCTCGAAGGAGGCCCTCGACCACTTCCGCGAGGCCCTGCGCCTCGACCCTACCTCCGACTTTGCCCGCTCGGGGCTGGTGGAGGCGCTCAAGGCCCGCTACTGGGTCTACCGCACGTTTATGCGCTTCATTTACTGGGTCAACTCGCTGAGCGCGGGGCTGCGGCGCGGGCTGCTGCTCGGGGCCTACGTGGTGGCGCGCTTCGTGCCCTGGCTGCTACCCTTCTACCTGGTTTTTGCCTACCTGAGCTGGTTCAAGGACCCGCTGTTTGACTCGCTGCTGCGCCTCAACCGCTACGGGCGCTACGCCCTCAACCCGGCCCAGACGCTGCATTCGACCCACTTCCTGGCCTTGCTGGGACTCGGGCTGGCGGCGGGCCTGGGGGCGCTGCTGGGCGCCCCGGTGCCGGGGCTGGGCACGCTGGCGCTGGTGGCGCTGGGGCTGCTGTTTCCGCTGGTGGGCACCGAGCGGCTGGCCGCCCAGCCCAAGCAGCACGGCTACTCGCGCTGGGCCGGCTGGGCGCTGGGTGCCGTAGGCGCGCTGGCCGTAGCGCTGGCCATGCTGGCTATTCCGAACCAGCTGATGATGATATTCCTGTACGGCACCGTAGCGTACACCTGGGTATTCGCGCTGCGGTAGTTCGTTATTCGTTTTTGGGTGTTTGAGGACGTTTGTCATTGCGAGCGCAACGAAGTGAAGCGCGGCAATCTTTCCTTGTCGTTCGCTTCGCAGGAGTTGCTAACCCAGGCGTGAAGGAAAGATTGCCGCGCTTCACTTCGTTGCGCTCGCAATGACAAACACCCAAAAACAATCACTAATCATCTCCCTACTTTTTCCGCTTCCAGCGGTAGTAGCGGCGGTACCAGGACAAGGTTTTTTTGAACAGACTACCCCCCGTTTCGTGCGGAAATATATTGATACGAAAAATCTGCATCCGGTCGTCTTCCAGGTGCAGGCCGCCGCTGTCGGTGGCCACGGCGTAGGTGAAGCCAGCCTGCTGCACCAGGCGCTTGGTTTCGGGGCTAAGGTCGCCGTAGGGGTAGGCAAAAGACAGCACCTCAATGCCCAGGCGGCGCTCCAGTCCGGCTTTGCTGGCGGCGATTTCGGTGGCGGCCTCGGCGGGGGGTAGGGCGGCCAGGCGCGGGTGGGTTTGGGTGTGGGCGCCGATTTCCCAGCCGGCGGCCACGAAGGCGCGTTTCTGGGCTTCGCTCATAATCTCGGCGCGGGGCTCGGTGGGGTCTTCGGCCAGGTCCCATTGGTTGTGGCGCACCTCAAAATCGCCGAGCAGGTAGAGCACGCCCCGGTAGCCGTACTCCTGCATGAGGGGCAGCAGGTTGGTGTAATTATCGGTATAGCCATCGTCAAACGTGAGCACGATGGGCCGCTTCGGAAACTCGGCCAGCGGGCGCCGGCCGCTGGCAAAATCCTGGTAATCACGGAAGGTTATCGGGCTGATGCCGTGGCTTTTGAAATAAGCCAGGTGCTGGGCAAAATTTTCCTTCGTGACGAAAATCTGGTGCCTGGTAGCGATGGGCGCGTCGGGAATTTTGTGGTACATGAGCACCGGCATGAACCGCGGCGCGGCCAGCGCCATGCGCGCCGACTCGTACACGCCCAGCACCCGCGCCGCCACCCGCGCCAGGTCGTAGTCGTGGCGCACGTGCGCCGCCAGCTCGGGCGCTACCCGGTGCGGCCGCGCCAGAAACGCCCGCGCGTCGGCCAGCACCGGCGCGGGGTCAAATTTCCCTACCCCCCCTAATTGGGCCGAAATGTCGCCGAAGTTGGAGGCCGCCGCCTCGGCGTAGTTTTCGAGCGTGACGGCCCCCACGTAGAGTGCCTCGCCCAGCGCCAGCACGGCGCGGCCCGCGCCCAGGCCTTCCATCACTACCCGGCCGGCCCCGATGATGAGGTCGGTTTTTTGGAGCCAGCCCGCCACGTCGTCGGTAAAGCCGATGACTTCGACGCGCTCGCCGTACTGGCTTCGCAGCTGCGTGAGGGCCGCTTTGCCGGCTTCGGGTAAGTACGCCAACTCGCCGCCGATGAGGGCCACGCGCAGCGCCGGAAACCCGGCCAGCAGCGGCGGGAAGACGTGTTGGAGCAGGGCGGCGGCGCGCTCCCCTTTCGGGCCGTTGAAGCGGCCGATGAAGGCCAGGCGGACCTCATCCCCCGACCCCCTCTCCAAAAGAGAGGGGGAGCCTGACGCTAAGCTGACGACTGGCTCCCCCTCTCTTTTGGAGAGGGGGCCGGGGGATGAGGTAATCGTTGCAAACGCTACCCCATTCGGCACCACCACAAGCTTGGCCGGGGCCATTTTCACTTCTTCCCGTAGGTGCTCGGCCAGGTTTTCGCAGATGGCGATGACCTTCTGACCGTAGATATCGAAGAGCGACGTGGACGTGTGCAGGTGCTGGCGGCCGTGCACGGTGCTCACCAGCGGCACCCGCAAGCCCTTGAGCGCGAAGTAGCTGACCCAGCTCGCGGCCCGCGAGTGCGCGTGCACCACGTCGATTTGGTGCTGCCGCACCAGCTGGCGCAACGCCCGGATATTGCGCAGCCGCTGGCCATATTTGCGCTGGCTGATGGGCAGCCGCACCTGCGCCACCACCGTGGGCAGCGCCGCCGCATCGGAGGCCAGCCATACCTGGTGGCCCTCGCGGTGGTGGGCCTCGGCCAGGGCCACGGCGTAGGCCACCGAGCCGGCAAAGAAATTGGCGGATAAGACGTGCAGGATGCGCATGGCGCAAAGGTCGGGCAGTAGCGCGAAGCTTCCGCTTCGCGCGCGAGCGCCAGCGAGCAGGCGGGACCGCGCGGCGCGAACGACGATGCTCGCTGGCGCTCGCACACGAACTGGAAAGTTCGCGCTACTGCTAGGCCCAGGCGCGGCCGGCCACGTTGCTCATGTATTTTTGGCCGCTGCCGGTGTTGAGGAGCAGGGTGCGCTCGTCAGCCTTTAGCCAGCCGTCGGCCAGCAGCTTGCGGGCGGCCATCCACACGGCGGCGCCCTCGGGGGCTACGAACAGGCCCTCGTGGCGACCCAGCTCGCGCATCCCTTCCAGCATCCCTTCTTCGCTGATAGCCACCACCGTACCGAGCGACTCGCGCAGCACTTGCAGCATCAGCGGCTCGCCCAGCGGGCGGGGCACGGCCAGGCCGTTGGCCAGCGTGGGGCGGCCCTGGTACTGGTGGCAGTTGGGCTGGCGGCCGAGGTAGGTTTCGAGCAGCGGGCAGCAGTTTTCGGCCTGCACGGCCACCATGCGGGGTAGGGCCACATCGGGCGCGAGCCAGCCCAGGGCTTTCATTTCCTGGAATGCCTTCCAGATGCCGATGAGGCCGGTGCCGCCACCGGCGGGGTACAGCAGCACGTCGGGCAGCTGCCAGCCCAGTTGCTCGGCAATCTCATAGCCCATCGTTTTCTTGCCTTCGAGGCGGTAGGGCTCCTTCAGGGTCGAGATGTCGAGCAATTCGCCGCCGGCGTTGAGCTGGCGCACGCGGGCCGCGCAGTCGTTGATGAGGCCATCGACCAGCTCCACTTGGGCACCGTACCAGTAGCATTCTTCCTTGAACGCCTCGGGGGTGTGGCGCGGCATCACCACCGTGGCTTGCAGGCCGCCACGGGCGCAGTAGGCGGCCATCGCTACCCCCGCGTTGCCGGCCGTCGGGATAATGCAGCCCGTAATGCCCAGCTCTTTGGCCTTGGAAATGGCCATGCTCAGGCCGCGCGCCTTGAACGAGCCGGTCGGGTTCTGACCTTCATCCTTGAGCAGCAGTGAGCTCAGGCTGTAGCGGGCCGCCAGTTGGGGCAAGCTAAGTAGAGGCGTCATACCTTCGCCCAGGGTTACCTTGTTGGCTTCGTCGAGCAGGGGCAGGAGCGCGCCGTAGCGCCACATCGAGCCGTCGGCCAGGTTGATGCCGGCCGCGCGGCTCAGCGGCTCGTGCAGGTCGTAGTCGGCCACCAGCGGCTGCTGGCAGCAGGCCGACACCGCCTGCAACTCGAAGGGCGAATACTGCGTGCCGCAATGGGCGCAGTGCAGAGCTTGGACCCGCGAGAGGGGTAGGGTGGCGACGTGGTTCATAAGGCAAAGTTCAGGTTACCTTAGGCAGGTTGCTATGCCACAGCGAAATATTGTTTTCGCATAGCCTATTCCTTAACGGAATAGTAGCGCTGCGTAAACCGCAGGAAATCCCGATAAGGACCGTTGTTCTCCGTGCCCCGCCGCTGAATGAAGCTGAATTGCCGCTTTAAGTATAAATCTTTGATTTTTACTTCTTTCAGCTCACCGCTGGCCAGCTCTTTTAGCACTGCCTGACGGGGTAGGAAAGCCAGGCAGGTGGTTTCGACGCGCACGAAATTCTTGAGCGCCTCGGTGCCGCCCAGGCGCACCCGCACGGGCAGGGCCGCCAGCCGGATGTGGTGCCGCTCCAGCGCCTCTTCGAGCACGGCCAGCGTGCCGGAGCCCACCTCGCGCAACGCCAGCGGAATACTTAGCAGGTCGCTGGCTACCAGCTCACGGCCGGCCAGCGGGTTGTCGGCGGCGCACACCGCCACTACCTCATCGGTAAGCAGCGGCGTGTAGGTGACGTTGCTGACTTTGTGGATGCCCTCGATGATGCCCAGCTCAATCTCGTGCTCCAGCAGCGCCTTGAGAATATTGTCGCTATTCCGGTTTTTGAGGCTGAGCTGGTGCTGCGGGTGCTGCCGCAGGTAGGCCGCCACCACGGGGGGTAGCACGTAGAGCGAGATGGTGGTGCTGGCCCCGATGAGCAGGTGCACGACCGGCGCGAAGGCCGGGCTCACCTCGCTCATCTCCTGCCGCAACTCCTGCTGCAATTGCTTGGCCTGCAACAGCTTTTGATAGAGCTTCTGCCCGGCCGGCGTGAGCTGCACGCTGCCGCCCAAGCGCTCAAAAAGACCCGTTTTGTAGTATTCTTCCAGCGCCTTCACCTGCTTGCTCACCGCCGACTGGCTGATGAACAGCGCCTGCCCGGCCTTGGTAAAGCTCAGGCGCTGCGCTACTTCGAGGAAGACTTCGTGGGGGTGGGAAAGCATGGGGCAAAGGAACAGCATATGATTCTCCCTACCTTCCCCGCCTCGCTCCTCTCCTACCCCACTATGCCCCGACAATGCCTGCTGCCGCTGCTATTTCTGGCCCTTCTCGCCACCTTTTCCTGCTCCAAAAAAGACACTCAGACCCAAACCGATGCGGCCACCCAGGCGGCCGGTGAGGAAATCGACCCGTACCAGAATCTGGTGTTCAACTTCGCCGAGCCGGTGGTGCCGGCCGGCCAGGCGGGGCGCTGGGACACCACGCGCTACGTGCAGTTTGAGCCCGCTATCCGGGGCAAGTTTAAGTGGACGAATGACGGGCGCGAGCTGGTGTTTTCGCCGCTGGAGCCGTTTCGGCCGAGCACGGCGTTTTCAGCCAGTCTGCGGCCGGCGGCGCTGCCCTCGGGCAAGCAGAAATTGACCTTGAGCCGGGCGAAGTTTCACACGCCGTTTTTGCAGCTGGGCGGGGCGCAGGTGTTTTACGGGCGCAGCAGCCGGGCGGCGGGCACGGCCGAAATGCGCGCCAACGTGCTCTTCAATTACCCCGTGCGGCCGGCAGACCTGCGGCCGCGCTTGCGCCTCAGCCAGGGGGGTAGGCCGGTGGCCTTCACCCTCACCGCCGCCGAGCCCGACAAGACGCTGGGCCTGACTATCAACCAGGAAATCAGGGCCGGCCAGCCGCTGCATTTCGAGGTCGAAAGCGGGCTGAAAGCGGTGGCCGGCAGCCAGCCCACCACCGCCGCGCTGCAAGCCGACGCCCCGGTGCCCGACCAGCAAACCCTGCAAGTGCGCGAGCTGACCGGCCAGATTCTCGACGGTAAGGCCGTAGTGACGCTGCTCACCAACCAGCCCGTGTCGGTGCCCGACATTCAGCCGCTGCTGAAGGTGACGCCCGCCGTGCCCTTCGAAATTGAGGCGCTCGAAAGCGGGCTGCTGCTGCGCGGCGGCTTCGAGGTGGGCAGGACCTATCAGGTGAGCGTCACGCCCGGCGTGCGCGGGGCGCTGGGCGGGCAATTGGCGGAGAAATTTGACCAGGCCGTGAGCTTTGGCAACAGCCAGCCGAGCATCAGCTTTGCCAGCGCCGACAAGGCCATGTACCTGGGCGCCAACGGCAACCGCAACCTGGCCCTGCGCCTGAATGAGGTGGAAAACGTGCAGGTGACGGTGGCCAAAGTCTACGCCAGCAACATCCAGGACCTGCTGCGCCAGGACAAACAGTACGGCTACGACAACGACGACGAGGGCGACTCCGGCTCCGCTGAAGACGGCGAAGACGTGGACCGCAGCTACCGCTACTACGACCTCGAAAACCGGGGCGACGTGCTCTTCACGCGCCGCTACGCCACCGCCGGGCTGGCCAAGGACAACGGCCTGCGCCTGCTCAACCTGTCGCTTAAAGACCTGGAATTCAGCGGGCCGCTCAAGGGGCTGTACGTGGTGCGGGTGCAGGACATCGAGCGCCAGTGGCTGCGCCAGGATAAGCTGGTGGCCCTCACCGACCTGGGCCTGATAGTAAAAGAGGGGGTAGGCGGCGGCGCGGTGGTGTTCCTGAACTCGCTGCGCACGGCGCGGCCGGTGGGCGGGGCCACGGTGCGCTTCATCTCGACCAACAACCAGCTTATGGGCACGGCCACCACCAATGCCCAGGGCGTGGCGCGCTTCGACAGCGTGGCCGGCTCGCCGCTGAAGCTGGGCCTGGTAACGGCTACGCAGGGCAGCGACTTTTCCTTTCTCACCCTCAAAAACAGCCAGGTCGAAACCTCGCGCTTCGAGGTGGGCGGGCTGACCAGCAACGCGGCGCACTACCAGGCATTTTTGTACGGCGACCGCGACCTGTACCGGCCCGGCGACACGCTGTATACCAACACCGTAGTGCGCGCCGAGACGTGGGCGACGCCCCCCGCCGGCCTGCCCGTGAAGGTGCGCCTGCTGCTGCCCACCGGCCAGGAATATGCCAGCCTGGGTGAAAAGCTGAGCGCCACCGGCGCGGTCGAGTCGCGCTTTATCCTGCCCGGCACGGCCATGACGGGCCTCTACTCGCTGGAGGTGCTGACCGGCAACGACGTGCTGCTGACTTCTAAAGCGGTGAGCGTGGAGGAATTCATCCCCGACCGGCTGAAGGTGACCGTGAGCGCCGCGCCCGCCGTGCTGCGCCCGGCCCAGACCGTAACGGCCACTATCCTGGCTCAAAACCTGTTTGGCCCGCCGGCCGCCGGGCGCAAGTTTGAGGTCGGGTTTTCGCTGAAGGAGAAGAAGTTTTCGGCCAGGAATTATCCCGACTACGACTTCAAACTCAATACCGGCGAGCGGCCCCAGCGCAACGACTACGGTGGGAGCACGCCCCCGGCCGGCATCGCGGCGCGCTTCCAGAAGGAGGTGCGCCAGGGCGAAACCGACGCCGCCGGGCGCGGCACCGCCACCTACGCCCTGCCCGATGCCCGCGACCTGGGCACCCTGGAGGGGGTAGCGTTCGCCACGATTTTTGACGAAACCGGCCGGCCGGTGAACCGCCTCGCCACCTTCGAGGTGCAGACCCAGGCGGCGATGTTCGGCATGCAGAAGCTGCCCGAATTGGTGAGCACGCGGCAGGCGCTGCCCATTAAGCTGGTGGCGCTCACGCCGGGCGGACGGCCCACCACCGCGCCGGCGCAGGTGCGCGTGGTGCGGCTGCTCTGGGAAACCGTGCTGGAGCGCCAGGGCGGGCGCTACGTGTATAATTCGCAGAAGCGCGAGCAGACGCTGACCGCCCAGACGCTGAGCGTGGGCACGGGCACGGGCTTCAGCTTCATCCCGGTTTACTCGGGTGAGTACGAGGTGCGGGTGAGCCGGCCGGGCGCGGCCAGCTACGTGGCCACGCACTTCTACGCCTACGGCAGCGGCGACACGGCCAGCAATGCCTTCGAGGTGAACACCGAGGGCGAGGTGACGATTGAGGCCGACAAGCCCAAGTACGCGCCGGGCGAAACGGCCCAGCTGCTGCTCAAAACGCCCTTCGCCGGCCGGGTGCTGGTAACGGTGGAGCGCGACCGCGTATTCGACCATTTCTACGTGGATACCGACCAGAAATCGGCGCGGGTGCGCGTGCCCATCCGCACCGGCCACGTGCCCAACGTGTACGTGACGGCCACCGCCATCCGGCCCATTACCGATAATTCCCTACCCCTTACCGTGGCGCGGGGCTTCGTGCCGCTCACCGTGGAGAAGCCCGGTGCCCACCTGCCCCTCACCCTGAAGGCCGCCGCCCTCAGTCGCTCCCAAACCTTCCAGACCATTGAGGTACGCACGGCGCCGCGCGCCCAGGTGACGCTGGCGGTGGTGGACGAGGGCATTTTGCAGCGCAAAAACTACCAGACGCCCGACCCCTACGGCTACTTCTACCAGAAGCGGGCGCTCGAAGTGAGCGCCTTCGACGTGTACCCGTTTCTGCTGCCCGAACTGGGCACCAGCAGCAGCGGCGGCGACGCGGCCGAAATGGCCCGCCGCACCTCACCCGTGCCGAGCCGCCGCGTGCAGCTGGTGGCCAAGTGGAGCGGCATCCTGACCGCCGATGCCGCCGGCCGGGTGCGCTACCGGGTGCGGGTGCCGCAGTTCAGCGGGGCGCTGCGCGTCATGGCCGTGGCGTATAAAGACGACGCTTTTGCCAACGCCGAGCAGACAATGAAAGTGGCCGACCCGGTGGTGATAAGCACGGCCCTACCCCGGTTTATGAGCCCCGGCGATACGATTGAAGTGCCGGTGACGCTGACGAATACGACGGGGAATTTGATTGCTGTTAAAGTCACTAAGCAACTTACCGGCTCGCTACTTTCTGCTGAACCTATTATTGAACTCAATGGTGTTGATGGAGTTAGTGTAAGGGGCCGACGCGAAGATTTATCCGTGCTTTTGCGTCCAAATGCCGAAAACAGAGTTACTTTTCATATTGGTGCCAAGCAGATTATTGGTAATGGCACCGTCAAGATTTTAGCTACTGGCCTAAGAAGCTGTTTAAGTTAGCATTTGCTAATAATTCGCCTGATGTTGCATAATAAGATAAATGATTCTTCATTGCTGATTTTTCTTTCGTAACACCTT
>JAABUN010003580.1_pt1 | contig 23648 bp, 21 predicted proteins | sample 5559311 | NCBI WGS metagenome assembly JAABUN01 (sample SAMN10711877, study PRJNA513370) | rock metagenome | isolation source: Antarctica rocks | place: Antarctica: Victoria Land, Siegfried Peak sud
TCTCGCCCTGAACCTGCTCAAAGCCGAGCGGTCGGTGAAGATCGGCGTCAAGGCAAAGCGACTCAAGGCGGGGTGGGATGCACGATACCTGCTCAACGTCCTCGCCCGCTAACATGCAATTGCCGTGTCGGCGCAGAGTGTCGTGTCGCTCCGGGAGTTGCACGGGGAGATCGGCGCAATCGTGACGGGGCGACGGCTGTTCGACCTCACCGACGGGTGGGGCGGCAGGCACCCGATGGATGTGCCGATCTTCGTCGTCACGCATTCTCTGCCGCACGAGTGGGTGCGCAATCACGGCGACGCGCCCTTCACCTTCGTCACGGAGGGCGTCGAAGCCGCCATCGCGCAGGCGAAAGCGGCGGCGGGGGACAAGAGTATCGGCGTCGCCGGCGCGAACGTCGCGCAGCAGGCTCTCCGGGCGGGGCTGCTCGACGAGGTGGGGATAGATCTCGTCCCTGTGCTTCTGGGGGCGGGTGTCCCCTTCTTCGGCCCACTCGACGGTAGGCTTGTCACGCTGGAGCGTGTCAGCGTGGTCGAGGGGGTGGGTGTCACGCACCTGCGCTTCCGTGTCGTGAAATGAACGGTATACGGTATGGGGCGAGCGCGGCGGGGGTCTTGCACGCGCCGCGCCGCTATCGTGCGCCGAGGGTCACGACATATCGCGCTCCACGTCGTACCGCGAAGGATGCGGGCGCGTCGGCGGGGGCATCGAGCAGCGTGGTGCCGTCCGCGTCCGCGACGTGGCAGGGGAGGGATGGGCGGCTCGTGACCCGCGCCGTCATCTCGCCGTTGTCCGCGACGGTGTAGGTCACGTCGAAGGCGATGCCCCGGTACTGCGCGTTCGCCAACGTGAATGTGCCGTGCCACCCCTCCGGTAGCCCCGGCACGAGGGCGAACGTCGCGCCGCGCCACCCGGTTTCGTCCTCGCGCAGCCCGACGACATGACGGAGCGCGAGCGGCAGCGTCTCCGCGCCCCACCCGTACACATCGTTGCCCGTGAACGCCGAGAGCGGTTCGGGCCAGAACTCCCGCGCCCCGCCGGGGGTAGGGCGGGCGTCGTGGGCCTGCTCGCGGCGGTCGTTCTCGGCCCAGACGCGGTCGGCGAAGATCGCCACGAAATCCGCCGCCCACACGTCTTCGCCCAGTGCCGCCGCCGTCTCGCAGAGCGTGCCGCTCCACGACGCCCACCATCGCCACGGTGCCGTGTCGTAGTGCCGCAACTCGCGGCGCAGGGCGTCGCGTTGCGCTTCGGGCAGATCGAGCAGGGCCGGGACGAGCGACAACGGCGAGAAGCGCGTGCTGTCCGCCTCCCAGTAGCTGCTGCCGCCCGACACCCATCGTCCCGCCGCCACGTCCCAATCGCGGAAGCGGCCTGTGTCGGCGTCCCATAATTCCCCCGTGCGGGCGGCGTACGTGTCGGCTACCCCGATCCATTGCGCGGCCTCGCTCTCGTTTCCCACATAGCGGAACAGGTCGGCGAGGATGCGGGCGGAGAGGGCCATCGCGGCCTGCAACTCCGGCGGGCGCGTGCGACCCTGAATCACACCATCGCCGGTGCCTTGCGGGTCGAGGCGCGGGTTGTCGTCCTCACCCGCTTCCCATGTGCAGTGATACGAGAGCCAACCATCGCCGTCGGTGCGCTCCGCCAGCCACCAGCGCAGATACCGGGCGAGATAGGGCGCGAGCACCTGCACGCGGCCCGCGTCCGGCTGGCGGCGCAGCAGCCGCCCGATGTGCAGGAAGGGCAGGCACCACGCGGGCGAGGTGCCGCAGACCGCGCCGTCGGATGCCACCATATTCGGCTCGCCGCCCCGGAATATGCACGGGATTTGGTCGCCGGGGGCGTCGCGCAGCAGCGTGAGCAGCGCGTCCTGCGCCCGCAGCGGTGCCGCGAGGCCGAGGCGGGCGAGGTCGAGCGCACCCTCCGCGAGCACGGCGCGGGGCCACGCCGCCATCCACGTCGGCCACTCGCCGCCGAACACGCCGCCGGGGGGGAGCAGCAGTTGCCGCGTCGTCTCCATATCGTAGACCCAGCCGCGCCGCCAGTGCGTGGGCCAGTCCCCTTCGAGGCGCGGCGAAGCGTCCCAGAAGGTGTCGTCCGCCTGTCGCTTCTGCGCCTCGATATTGGCGACGGGCAGCCACCACGGGCGCACGTCCTCCGGGCCGATGGCGGCGGCGAGGATCGCCCATCCTTCCCACGTCTCGCCCGCTCCCAGTTCGAGCGGTTCCCACGCGCCGGGGAGCGACCGCTGCCCCAATCTTCCGATGCGCGAGAGACGCGGCATGGGCCGGTCGCGGACGAGTAGCGTGTGCGGTTCCGGCCCCGCGAGCACGGCGCGGTCGTCGCTTGCCCGCCACGATCCCGGCACGCGGTCGGTGTGCAACAGCCAGCCCCACTGCCCGCGCATCGCTGTTGTGGCGCGGATGGTGGCGTGTGCCGCGAGCACGCCCGTTCGCAGCCGGAAGTACGACAGCCGCAGCGACCCCGCCGGGAGCGCGGCGGCGAAGGTCATCAGTTGGCTGGAATGGTGCGGGGCGTGCAGGTTGCGGCCCGCACCACTCCATTCCGCCCGCGTCAGGAGCGGCGCGGGCAGGCCGTCCAATGCCAACCCGACGCAGAGCATCGCGGCGCGGCGCGGATGCACGTACGCCCACCCCATGCCGAGGTAGCCCTCGCTCGTGCGCAGCATCCCGCCGCTGGCATCTTCCCACGAGCGGGCGACGTGTTCGGAGCTTTGCAGGTAGCCGAACGGCGTGTATTCGTCCGGGGGAAATGGCATCGCGCACCGCTCCTGTTCCACGTTACTTGCCCAAACAGTCGCGGCGCAGTGTAGCACGGGCGGGTCGTGCTGCGTGCTGCGTGGGCGTAGGGGCAGGGCGTATTCATTGGGTGGTGGCAACATTGATGCGAATACGTCCGAGTGCGCGATTCTACGCAGCACGCAGCACGCAGCACGTATCTCTAGAGAGAGGTTCGCATGTCCAGCACCCCTACTCCCACGCCTGCACCCACACCCGCGCCCAAACCGCCCGCCGAGATTCTGGCCCCGGAGTATTACCGCCGCTACGACGAGAGCGACGACGGCGGGTTCTACACGGCCCCCCGCCTCGTGGCGCACATTGACGATACCGCAATCACCGCGACCACGGAGTTGTACCGCGAAATCCTGCCGCCGGACGCCGACGTGCTCGACCTGATGAGCAGCTACTACTCGCACCTGCCGGAGCCACGGGCGCAATTCGCCCGTCGCGTCTGGGCGTTGGGCATGAACGCCGAGGAGATGCGCCGCAACCCGCAGGCCGACGAGTACGCCGTGCAGAACCTCAACCGCAACCCGACATTGCCCTACGCCGCCGCGAGTTTCGACGCCGTGTTGTGCGCCGTGTCGGTGCAGTACCTGCAACAGCCCGTGACGGTCTTCGCGGAGGTCAGCCGCGTGCTGCGACCGGGCGGCGTCTTCGCCGTCACCTTCTCGAACCGCTGCTTCCCCACGAAAGCAGTCGCCGTCTGGACGAACACGACCGACCGGCAGCACCTCGAACTCGTGGAAGCGTACCTCGCGGCAGCGGGCGGCTTCGAGCGCATCACGGTGGCGCAGCGCAACGAGCGGCGCGGCGACCCGCTCTATGCGGTGACGGCGTACAAGACCGGCGACCCGCAGCGAGGTGCGTGATATCAAGACCGAATGATTGATGCCGCTTCGACGCCCCCTCTCCCGCCGAGCGGGAGAGGGGTGACGTGCCGCAGCATCGAGGACTGTGGGGAAGACACGGAACGTGCCATGCGTCACCCCTCTCCCGCTCGGCGGGGGAGGGGCAGGGGGAGAGGGGTGGGTTATAACGACGGTGTTCACCCGGTTTCGGCGGTACGTCTACCCCGGTGGCGGTAGCGCGGGCAGCCAGTCGTAGTCGAGATACGGCCTAAGCAGAGAGCGGAGGTCGGTCGGGCTGTGCCGCTGGAAGATCGTCAGCATCTCCCGCGCCGACACGATGCCGTATCGGTGGGTGTCGTACAACTCGTGCAGGGCGCGGGCGAACCGCTCCGGGCCGAGGGCGGTGGCGATTGTCGCGTACACCGCCCGCCCGCCGCTGTAGGCGCAGGTGTCGAGGTCGCGGGCCGGGATCGTCTCGTCCCAGACGCTGACGCTCACCGCGCAGGGGAGCGGGCGCGACAACGACGGAGCCTGCACCAGCCCCGCGTAGATTGCCCGCTCGAAGTAGGCCGCCGCGCCCTCGTCCACCCACGGTTCGGCCTGCGTGCGCGTGCCGAGGATGCCATAGAACCACTGATGCGCGACCTCGTGCGCGATCAGTACGCGCCAGTCGGGGTCTCGCGGGCCGATCATGATGAGAGTGGGGAATTCGATCCCCCCCGGCATCGAGAGGCCCGCGTCCGCTATCGTGAACACGGGGTACGGGTACGGCCCGACCCACTCGCTCATGCGCTCCAGACCCGTGATCGCCGCGTCGCGGATCGCCTCGACGCGCCCCGTCAGGGCCGCAAAGTGCGACGGTACCGTGAGCACGCGCACCGCGACGCCGCCCGCCGTCTTGCCCTGCGTCACCGCGAAACTCGGAGAGAGCAGCCCCACCCAGTCGCGCACCTTCGTGGCCTCCACGCTGTAGGTGACGCGGCCCGCCGCCGTCTCCTCCTTCGTGATACCCCCCGTCGCCGCCAGCACCCAACCCGCCGGAGCGGAGAGCGTGACATGGAAATCGCCCGACGCGGTGTAGGCCGGGTCTATGCGCGGGGTGTAGCCGTGGTCGTCGGAGAGCATCGGGAACCAGTAGGCGAGGCGCAGCACGTCGCCGTCGAGGCGGCAGGCGTCCCAGCCGTCGCCCGCGTCGCGGATATCGAGGTGGAAGGCGAAGCCGACGGTCCGCGTCATGTTCGGGGCGAGCGGTGTCCAATCCGGGAAATTTAGGCGCACGTCGGCCTGATCCACCGTGGCGGCAACGCCGTCGAGCGAACCGCTTTCGAGCGCGAACCAGCCGTACCGCGCCGACGGCACATTGAAGGTAGGCCGCTCCACCGGGCGCGATCCCGTGTTCCTGAGCAGCACGCGCACCGTGCCGTCCACGCGCACCGCGCCGTCCGTCCGCCGCTCCGAGACGCGGGCCGCGAGGGTGTAATCCGCCGTTAATGGGGGAATGTCCATAGTGGCGGGGTGCGGGTCCATCGGGTTCTGCCCGCGCACCGTGAGCGTGGGCGTGGGCGTACCCGGCTGGTGCGCCCCCACGTTCAACGGGGGAGCGGGAACCGCGAGTGCCACAAGCAGGAACAGACAGATGCGCGAGAGATAACGCGGCTTTTTCATAGAACGCAGTGTACCGGGTACTTTCGCAATCGGTCAACATAACATAATATATCGACAGGGATGGCGCGAGTCGCGTCGCCCGTGGTAGGCTTGGCGGGAACTGCGGACAGGACGGGTGGCTTCGCGCCCCCGGCATCCATTCCGGCGTACACCGCGTGCGCTCATCGCGCCCCGACCGGCACGACGAGAGACCGCGACCACCGTGGGCAGCGGCGACAGGGAGAGAGGGAAGCGATGGCAGAGCCGGAGCGCAAGTGCAGTACGTGCAAGTTCTACGAACCCGCGCCGATCTGGCGCAAGGGATGGTGCCGTAACCCGCTGCTCTATGCCCCGCAGCAGTCGCACCTCGTCGCGGAGGACGACCTCGACTGCTCTCGTGGCCTCAGCGACTACTGGGAAGCCGCTGACGGCACCGGCCCGAACGCGGGCGTCAATGTGGCGGCGGGTGCCGGGGGCGACCTCTTCGGGCGCGGGGCGGGGAGCGCGGGCGGTTACGGGGCTACGAGCGGCGACGACGCCACGCGGACGAGCGGCGGCTACGGCAGCACGGGTGGCTACGGCGGCTACGCGGGCGCGGGCGGCTACGGTTCCGTCGGTCAGCCCGCAGCACCGCTCGACGACGACGACGGCTACGCCCCACAGGAAAACACCGGCAATCCCCCGGCGTCGCAACCGCGCTACCTCGGCAGCGTGGGCGACGACGCCGGCGAGGTGCGCAACCCGTGGAACAACGCGCAACCGGGTTTCGCCGCCCCGCCCCCCGAAAGCGAGGGCGGCTACGGCGGCACCGCATACGGCACCGACGACGCGGGAAACGGTGCCGCCACGGGTGGCTACGGCAACGACCAGTACGGTTCCCCCGCGAAGGGCGACGAGCGCGGCTACGGGCAACAGGGCGCGGGCTACGGCGACGGGGGCTACGGGCAGCAGGGTGCGTACGGGCAACAGGGCGGCTATGCACCGCAAGCGGGAGGCTACGGCACCGACCCCGGCTACGCGCCGCAGGGCGGGGGGAACGCCTACGACGCGGGCTACGGCGCGGCAGGTGCCGCCGCCCCCGGCCCCACCCCCGCCACGAACGGCAGCCGCTCGCAGACCGCCGGTTCCACGCAGGGCGGACGCCGCGCCACCCCGACTCCGCAGGGCCGCGAACGCGCCCTGACGTACTACACCGAGGAACGCTACTGGACGGACTACGCCAAGCTGGCGGTGCCGGTCGTGATCGTGATCGCGCTCCTCGGCGGCATCTGGTTCATCGGGGCGGGGCGGCTGCGCGGCAACGGTGCCGCCACGGCCACACCGGGCGGCGTCGGGGTGGCGGCGGTGGGGACGGGTACCGCCGCGAGCGGCACGCGCCCCACGGGTTCCGTGGTCATCCCCGGTGTCGGGTCGGTGGGTGCGGGTACGGCGGCACGCACGCTGCCGCCTATCGTCGCGCCGGGAACGGGAACACCGGGTGCGATGGCGGGGGCGACGCCGCGTGCGATGCCGATGCTCCCCGCCGTGATGGTGCAGCGGTACAAGGTGAATTCGCAGGGCGGCGCGAACATGCGGGCGGAGCCGAAGGTCGGCGGTGCTGCGGTCGCGCTCGTACCGGACGGTACCGAGGTCGAGGGGACGGGCGACATGCCGCAGACCGACGCTTCCGGTGCTATCTGGTACAAGGTGAAGTTCGGAGACAAGACGGGCTGGATTCGCTCCGACCTGTTCGCCGCCATGTAGCGCGATGGCGCGTGCGATGCGAAAAGAACCGGGGCGGCGCGATTGATCGCGCCGCCCCGGTTCTTTTCGCGCATGGCGCGGGTATCGGCCCGCATTCCCCCGCTACATCTTCGCCGCCTGCGTGTACTCGGTGCGGATGGTGTCGCCGCCCCGCGAACGCCAGTCGCGTATCCAGCCGTCGAGGGCGGAGAGCGGCTCGCGCCCCGTGACGATGCCGACGAGGCGGTCGTTGTTCAACTGGTCGAGCGTCGCCGCGCTCCGCACCCCCGTGGGCGAGAAGAGGTTGGCGACCGGGTTCTCCACGCCACGGGAGTGGAGTTCGCGCATCATGGCGACGATGCTGCGCAGTTCGTCCGGCTGCCCGAAGAAGGACTGGGTGCGCTCCCCGTACATCAGCCGGTTCAGGTCGCCCAACTCCTTCGTGCCGTTGTCGTTGAGAATCCATCCCTCGCCCTCGGTAAAGGTGTGGTGCATGTCCGGCAGGCCGAAGTTCATGAACACCCACTCCTCGGAGCCGAACGGGGCGGCGAAGTAGTCGAGCACGCGCAAGAGTTCCTTGACGCGCTCGCGGTCGCGCCCCGCACGGGCGGGGATCACGGTGTAGCCGAGGAAGCCGGGGCCGAAAATCGTCGTCCCCTTGCCACCGTCGTGACCGGGGGGCGGCAGGCCGATCACGTTGCCCGCCGGATAGACCGCCCGCAACGCCTGCTTCATCCCCCCGGCACTCTGGCGGCTCACATTGGTGATGCCGTCCTGATACGCCCCGAACGCCCCGGCGACGAACTTGTCCCGCGCCTGATTGGTGTTCATCGTCACCGCGTCGGGGTGCCAGAGGCCCGCGTCCCACAGGCGGCGCATGTAGGCGACCATCGCCCGGAACTCGTCGGTCTCGATCTGGTGCGTCAGGGTGCCATCCGGGTTCTTGCGCCACTGATTCGGGACGCGGAACATGCCGAGAAAGAGGACGAGGTGCATGTGCCGTTGCGTGGAGCCGCCGCCGCCGAGACCCCACGAGTCCGCCTTGCCATTGCCGTCGGGGTCGTCGTTCTTGAAGCGCGTCAGCATCGCGGCGAACTCGTCGGCGTTCTTCGGCGTACCGATACCGAGTTTGCGCGTCCAGTCTTCCCGCACGAGTAGCGCGTCGTTGACGAGGAAACTGGGGCGCGGCACGCCGTAGAGCTTGCCGCCGATGGTGACATTCTTCCACAGATAGTCCGAGAAGCGGGCGAGATTCGGGAACTCCTTCAGGGCATCGCCCGTGAGATAAGGCGTCAGGTCGGCGAAGGCTCCCTGCCCCGCGAGCTGCTTGTCGTTCGGTAGGTCGCTGATGAGCACGAGGTCGGGCGTGTCGCCGCCCGCGAACACCGCGCTCAGCCGCTCGGCGTAGCTATTCGCGGGGGGCATTTGCGCGTCCCACTTGATGCCCATGCGCCGCTCGGCCTCCTGCCAGTAGCGATTCTGCTCCTTTGGCGGCACGGGCGGGCGCAGGTTCAGGTGTATCGTGCGCACCGTGCTGCCCCGGCTCGGCACGATGCTCACGCTCTTGAACACGGGCGGGGCTTTCAGGTAGCCGTCGGGTACGCCAAATTCGCCGGGGATGCGCCCGTCCGGCCCTGCGAGAACGGCCCCGCTCGGCGTCGCGGCGGGCATCGGCACCACAGACGGGCGGCTCATCGGTGCCGCCATCATCGGGGCGGTCGGTGCCGTTGTGAGCGCAACGGTTGCCGCCGTTGTCGCCGTTGTGGGTGCCGCCATCGGGGCCACTGCCGCAGCGGTCATCGGCGCGGCGGTCATCGGGGCCGCAGTCATCGGGGCCGCGTTCGCCATCGTCGCGGGTGCGGACGTGGCGGCGGTTGTTGGGCGGGCGGTGGGCGCGGCGGTGGCGGTCGGTGCTACCATCTCCCCGCAGGCGGCGAGTACCGCCCCCCCGCGACCGCCGCCGCCGCGCCGAGTGCCGTGCGCAAGACCGTTCGCCGTCCCACCATCGCCCGTGCCGTCGCTCTCGTCCGCCCTGCGCTCATGCTGCCTCCCGTTTGTCCTGCTCGCGTCGCCCGTGTCGCCCGTGTCAACCCTGCGCGACCGCGCCCACGATGGCCCGCGCCGCGATCTGATGCGGCGTTTGCGGCTCGCCCGGTCGCACCTTGTCGTCCTCGCTCCAGTTCGCGTCCTGCCACGCCACCACGAGATCGAGGCTCGGCACCACCCATAATGCCCGCGTCAGCCCCAGTCCGATGGCGAGATAGGTGTCGGTCGGCAGGTCGGGGAACATCAGGTCGCCGTCGCGGTTCGGCAGGTTGAGCCACCAGTTGAAGCTGTACTGCCCCGGCCCCCGGTCGTTCGTGCGCTTGTCGCCGCCGTGCGTCCGTTGCCCCGGCAGCATCGGCGTGTCCACGCCCGCAGTCGCCGGGACGCTCGCCGGGACAATCCCCGTGAGGGCGGATGGATCAGGTCGCGGCGCACGAGTTGCTGCCCGTGCCACGCGCCGCCGCGCAGGTAGAGCAGACCGAAGCGGGCGTGGTCGCGGGGACTCATGGCGATGCGCCCCGTGCGGTGGCTGTCGGGGCCGACGGTGCCGAACGCCTGAAAGTGCGCGGCGTCCTGAAACTGCAACGGCTGCGCGAGACGGCCCTGCAATACCGCCGTGCCGTGTTCCCCGAACACGCCATCCATCAGCGTGTCGTAGTAGAGCGCGAGGGCGTAGTCGTTGTACGACCACGCCGCGCCGGGAGCCTCCGACCAGCCGTAGCCGGAGGTCTGGGACGCGAGGTGCCGCCACGTCATCGCGGCGTCTTTGCCCCCGTTCAAATCGCGCAGGCGCGGCTCGAAGTCCGCTACCGGATCGTCCACGCTCGTCAGTTTGCCCTCTTGTACCGCGAGCAGGAGCAGCGTGCTGATGATCGGCTTGCGGGTGCTGGCGAGGTCGCCGCTCCGCGCCGCGTCGCCCCACGAGAACGCCAGCCGCCCGCCGCGCACCACCGCGCCCCGCCCGCCGACATGCGCCGCGAGGGTATCGAGACCCGTTTGCGAGAGGCCCGCGTCCGCCGGGGCGCATTCGTCCCACGTCGCGCCCGGACACGGTCCCTCCATCACGGAGGCGGCGGAAAACGCGGGCGACGAATCGGTATCCGCCGTTGACGTTGATGTTGACGTTGGTGTTGACGATGCCGATGTGGTCATACACGCTCCTCCCACGGTACGGCGAACTCGCCCGTCAGGCACTTGTTCTGTGCTGTCCTATAAAAGCGACTGTACAAGAGCGCGGTATCGCTGTCAATACCCCGCTTGCCTGCCACTTGACGCGGAGCGGCGGAGCCTGTACGGTGTACTCAATAGGACAGGTAAGGACAGCGCATCGGCACGGCGTACTACGGGGCGGCGGGAAGGGGAGTGGGATGACCGCGAATACGGGGGCAACGGGGATCACGGTGCGGGGGCAGGAATTGCTCGTGCGGGGGGAGGCGACGAAACTCTGGGGCGTGCGTCTTGCGAATGCCCTCGAAGACGACGACCACGTCGAGCGCGTCGTCGCCGCCCTCGACACCTACCGGGCGCACGGCATCAACGCCCTGACGTGGTTCCTGCAAGGGGGCAGCAGCGGCGGCACGAACGCCTTCGCCGAGGACGGTTCGCTCGTGTCGGCGTACCTGCCGCGCATGGCACGATTGCTCGATGCGGCGGCGGCGCGGGGCATGGTGACGATTGTCGGCTACTTCTACCAGCGGCAGACGCTGCGCCCGCGCACGGCGGCGGACGTGGAGCGAGCGGTGCGCGAGGCGACCGCGTGGCTACGCCCCTACCCCCTCGTGATGGTCAATGTCGTCAACGAGTACCACGCGGCGCAGTACGCAAACACCCGCGACATCTACCCTTTCGGCGACCCGGCGGCGATCAACCGCCTCATTGACGCGGCGAAAGGGGCCGACCCCGCCCGTCTCGTGGGCGGGAACGCGAAGGGAACCGCGTTCGTGCTGCCGGTCGCGCAGCACGCCGAGATCGCCCTGCACGACGACCCCGGTATCGCCGAGGAATTGCTGTTCACCCACCGCGTCAACAAGCCCGTGATAGACGTGGAGTGCGCCGGATTCGCCCTCGACATGGGCCACCCCGGCATCTTCACCCGCGACGCGAAGATGTTCTACGAGACGCAGGTGCGTTCGGCGCACGCGCTCCCCGGCAAGCACGTCTTCTTCCACGCGCACTGGTTTCAGGAACCGCCGCGTCGCTTCGAGCTGGGCGGCGACGGCACGGAGAGCGACCCCGGTGTACGCTGGTACTTCGCGCTGCTTGCTCGTACGCTCGGTCTGACGCCCGCCGCATCGCAGGGGTAGACGATGACAACCTCGGAAGACCTGTCCCCTACCGCCGACGATACCAGTAACGCCCTCGACGCGACCGCGCCGCGCTACCGGCGCGTGGCGGCGCGGCTACGGGCGGACATCCTCGCGGGGCGACTCGTGGGGGGGCAGCGGCTGGATAGCGAACTGACGCTCGCCCATGATCTCGCCGTGAGCCGCATCACGGTGCGCCGCGCCCTCGCGCTGTTGCAGCGCGAGGGGCTGATCGTGACGCGGCGCGGTGAGGGGTCGTTCGTGCAGGTGCCGCGTGTGCGGCAGATGCTCGCCCGCCTCGAAACGCTCGACGAGACCATCGCCAATCAGGGGATGACGAGCAGCACCCGCGTGCTGGCCTTCCTGTTCGCGGCACCATCGGAGCGCGTGCGCCTCGCCCTCGCGCTGCCGCCGGACGGCGAAGTCCTCGTGGTGCGCCGCCTGCATGTCGTGGAGGGGGAGGCTCTCGCGCATGTCGAGATGAGCCTGCCCGCATCGGTCGGCACCCTGCTGTCGCGGCATGATGTGGAGACGCGCCCGCTCTATCAGTTGCTGCCGGAGCGGGCGGGGATCACGATTGTTGCTGCGTCGCAGGGCGTGCGGGCCGAGGGGGCAACGGAGGCGGTCGCGGTCGCCCTCGGTATCCCGAAGGGTGCGCCCGTGCTCGTGTGCGAGCGCGTGTCGCACGCGGCGGGCGGCGAGCCGGTGAACCACACGCTGTTCACCTACCGCGCCGACCGCTTCGAGTTCCGCGCCACCTTGGCGATGGACGAGTGGCACGCCCCGTGGGTCGCCCCCGCCGCCATCGTGTCGGACGAGGCGGGTGCGGCAGAACCCGCACGTGCGGAGGGGGGTCTGTAGGTGCTGCCACGGAACCGACGGTCGGCGGGTGCAGCCCGCACCGTGCGGTAGGGGCGCGATGCGTGCGCTTTCCCCGTGGGGCTACGGTGCTTGCCCCCCGCCACCGATGTACGGGGAGAGGGCGCGAGCATCGCGCCCCTGCATGGTCAGAGGGGTGCGCAACAGGGGCGTCGTTGTTCGCCGTGTACCACCGACCGCAACCGGCAGGCTTCGGCCCGACCCTACGGGACGAGACGAATGAGGAGGCACTGTTGCTGACGCAGATACGGACCGACACCCTGCACCTGCTCGCGGCGTCGCGGGTGGTGGACCTGGGTTTCCCGTACTTCGCGGGAATGCCGGGAGGGGCCAACCACGCGGCGTACGAGTTCGCCCTCGTGCGCAAGCACGGCGACCACCTGCGCGACGGGGGCGTCTCGAACGCCTCCGAGACCTTCACGATGACGGGCCACACCGGCACGCACTTCGACGCCCTCGGTCACGTCTCCGAGGGCGGGCGGCTCGCAGGCGGGCTGGACGCGGCGGCGACGCAGGCGGGCGGGCGACTATCCGCCCTCGGTATGGAGACGGTGGCCCCCGTCGTGTGCCGGGGCGTGCTGCTCGACCTCGCCGCCGCGTGCGGGGTGGAAAGCCTGCCCGCCGCCTACGAGGTGACACCGGACGACTGCGCACGGGCCGAAGCACAGTCGGAAATGCGCGTGCAGCCGGGGGATGCGCTGCTGCTGCGCACGGGGTGGGGGCGACACTGGGGCGACGCGGAGCGGTACGCGGGGCGTCGCGGCGGTATGCCGGGTCTCGGCCTCGCGGCGTCGGAGTGGCTGGCGACGCGGGGCGTGCGCCTCGTGGCATCGGACACGCTTACCTTCGAGGTGGTGCGCCCCGGTTCGGGCGCCCGCCCCGTCCACGCGCACCTGCTCGTGCGCTCCGGCATCCACATCCTCGAAGCCCTGAACCTCGAACCGCTCGCGGGGGAGACGGCCCCGTTCCTGTTCGTCGCCGCACCGCTGCCGCTCGTGGGGGCCACGGGGTCGCCCGTACGTCCGCTGGCCCTGTTCCCGCCCGCGTCGTTGTCCACACATACCGGAGGTGCCGCATGAGGGAGTATCGTATCGCCGTGGTGCCGGGGGACAACATCGGGCCGGAGGTCGTCGGGGCGGGGGTGCGCGTGCTCGACCACCTCGCGGCGATGGGGCTGTGCCGCTGCCGCTATGAGACCTTCCCGTGGGGCGCGGGCGAGTACCTGCGCACGGGGCGGGCCGCCCCGGAGAATCTGGTTGAGCAGTTGCGCCCCTTCGACGCGATCTACTTCGGGGCGCACGGCGACCCAGAGCGCGTGCCGGATCGCATCGGCTCCCGCGAGTTGATGCACCCGCTGCGGCGCGGGCTGGATTTGTACGTCAACCTGCGGCCCATCGCGCTCTTTCCCGGTGTCGCCTCGCCGCTCAAGGAGCCGGGGGCGATTGATTTCGTGGTGGTGCGCGAGAACACCGAGGGCGAGTACGCGAATGTGGGCGGGCGCGTGGCGGAAGGCACGCCGCACGAGGTGGCGATGCAGACGGCGGTGGTGACACGGCGCGGGGCCGACCGCGTGATGCGTTTCGCCTTCGACCTCGCCCGGAAGCGCGACGGCAAGCGGTACGTCCACTGCGTCACGAAGTCGAACGCCCTCGCGCACATCATGGAACTCTGGGATACCGTGTTCGCGGACGTGGCACGGGACTACCCCGACATCCGCACGGGCAAGAGCCATGTGGACGCGATGAGCATGTACCTCATCACGCGCCCCGCGAGCTACGACGTGATCGTGGCGAGCAACCTGATGGGCGATATCCTGAGCGATGAGGCGGCGGCGGTGGCGGGCAGCGTCGGCCTCGCGGCGAGTGCGAACCTGAACCCGGAGCGCACGGCACCGAGCATGTTCGAGCCGATCCACGGCAGCGCACCGGACATCGCGGGGCAGGGGATCGCCAACCCCATCGCCGCCATCCGCGCCGCCGCGATGATGCTCGATTGGTTGGGCGAAGGGGAGGCGGCGCGGCGCGTGGTCGCGGCGATAGACACGGCGGTCGCTGTAGACGGCGTGCGCACCCGCGACCTCGGCGGCACCGCGACCACCGACGCGATGACCGACGCCATCCTGCGGCGGCTCGACGCCCCGGCGGCGGCGACGGCGGCGGCGCAATGAGCGGCGATGCGCGGCCCGTCGCCGTGGTCACGGGGGGCGGGCAGGGGATCGGACGCGGCATCTGTGTCGCCCTCGCGGGGGCGGGCTACCGCGTGCTGGTGAATTACCGGGCGAACGACGACGAGGCGAACGAGACCGTGCGCCTTTGCGACGCGGCGGCGGGCGATGCCGTGGCGACGGCGCATCGGGCGGACGTGACGCGCCGCGACGCGGTTGAGGCGATGCTCAACGCGGCACGGATAGACGGGCCGCTGGCCCTGCTTGTCTGCAACGCGGGCGGCAAGTTGCGGGCCGTGCCGTTCCTCGATCTGGACGACGACCTCTGGGAGGCGACGCTCGCCCTGAACCTCTCGGCGGTTTTTCGCTGCGTGCAGGGGGCGGCGCGGCGGATGATCGCGGCGGCGGGAACGACGGGCGAGACGCCGCCTGCCTCCCCTGTTGGCAAGATCGTCGTGATCTCGTCGGTGTCGGCGGTGCAGGCGCAGTGGAACCGCACGCACTACTGCGCCGCGAAGGCGGGCGTCAATGGCTTCGTGCGCAACGTCGCCCTCGAACTGGCGGCGTACGGCATCCCCGTCAATGCCGTGGGCGTGACCACGGTGGAGACGCCCGCGAACACGGGCGCGGCCCTCGCCGACCCCGCGATGCGCGGCGTGATCGTCGGCACGCACCCGCTCGGTCGCCTCGCCACGCCGGACGACGTGGCGGCGGCGGTGTGCTATCTCGCGGGGCCGGGGGGCGATTTCGTCACGGGGCAATTCCTGCTCATAGACGGCGGCAACGCGCTCCACAACCCGCGCCCGCGTGCGTGGTGAGGGAAGTCGCCGGGTGGCTACGTCGCTTGATGGCTGAGTGAGATGCAAGACGAGTTTCATTCAGCCACCAAGCGACTGTGTGCAAAGAGGGCAGGTGGGGAGTACGGTGCGCGGATGATGGCACGAAAGCCCTCGCCCCAGCGACCGCTCCGCGTCCCGGTGGCGACACGCGGTATCGGCTACGATGCACCCCCGTTCGCTGCCGAGGCGACGATGTGTCTCGGCGGTTCGCCGTTCGCATCGCGGGCGACGTTGGCGAGCACGTCGTGCAGTTGCTTCTCGCGTGCGCCGCCGGTGCCGCCGCCGATGTGCGGGGTGAGGATGACGTGCGGGAGCGAGAGGTACGGATGGTCGGCGGGAACCGGCTCGTACCGGAAAACATCCAGCCCCGCCCCCGCGATGCGCCCCTCCCGCAGGGTGGCGACGAGCGCGTCTTCATCCACCACCCCACCCCGGCAGATATTGACGAGGTATGCAGATGGGCGCATGTGGGCGAGGGCGGCGGCATCTATCAAATTGTCCGTTTCGGGCGTATGCGGCATGGCGAGGACGACGAAATCGCTCTCCGCCAGCAGCGCGGGTAGGGGACGGTATTCCACATTCAAGAGCGATTCGAGCGCGGGCGAGAGCGGCTCGCGCTTCGTGTAGCGCACCGTCATGCCGAACGCCTGCGCACGGCGGGCGATCTCCGTGCCGATCTCCCCGAAACCGACGATGCCGAGCGTGGTGCCGACCACCTCCCGCAGGTGCGGCAACTGCATCCACTGGAAGGCGTGGGATCGCTGGCTCGTCTCCTTCGGCGTCAGACCGCGATCGCGGTACGCCCCCGTGGCGGTCGCGGTGTGCGCCTCCACCAATTGCTTCGAGAGTGCGAGCAGGAGCGTCATCGCCAGCTCTGCGACCGCGATGCAGCCCACGAGGGGCATCGTCGCCACAACGACACCCGCCGCCCGCGCCGCGTCGAGATCAATGCGGTCGGGACGCCCGCCGTATTTCTGCACCAGTCGCAGGGCGGGCACGGCGGCGAAGGTCGCGGCGGAAACAGGGCGGGCGCGGGTAACGAGGTGCGTCGCCCCCGCGAGGAGCGGCGCGAGGGCGTCTTCCGTGTCTTCCGGCGCGAATGCGACGGTGAAGCGGTCGGCGGTCAGGAGAGACGCGATGACGGCCTGATCGTTGGCAAACTGGCTATCGGCGAAAACGATATGCGAGGACACAATGCGCGAGGACACGATACGCTCCTTTCGTGCGATCACGCCGCGCACCTGCGCCGCTACCGCAGTCACCCGAAGGGGCGATACCGCACGCAGCGCGTCGCCTTCTCCTGTGGAGCGACGGTACCACGGCGTTCGCGGCATTGTGCCGTGTAAATGACCATTTTCGCCCCGGCGGGTGTGGGTAATCGCCCAATGACAGCCCGCGCCCGCGCCGCGTAGCCTATGGTCCGGAAGGTACGACCGCGAACGTCGCGGGCCGAAACGCGGCGGCACGTCTTCGACGAAACGCGGCGGGAGAGAGCAATTGCGCACGCCGCTCGCCGGAAAAACCGCAATCGTCACCGGAGCGGGGCGCGGCCTCGGTAGCGGCGTGGCACGGGCGTTTGCACGCGCCGGGGCGCGTACCGTGCTGGTGGACATTACCGACGATGAGCTGACCGAAACGGCGACCGCCCTGATGCACGAAGGCGGCGCGGTGCTGCCCGTACGGTGCGACGTGGCGGATGGGGCGGCGGTAGCGCGGATGGTGGCGGAGACGCACGCGGCGTTCGGGCCGGTGGACGTGCTCGTGAACGCGGCGGCGATCCTCGATCTGATCCCGTTCGCGGAGAGCACCTTCGCGGACTGGCAACGCACGCTGGCGATCAATCTCTCCGGCCCGTGGCTCGTGACGAAAGCGGTGTTGCCGGACATGCTCGCGGCGGGGCGGGGCTGCATCATCAACGTCTCGTCGCGGGCAGGGGTGCGGGGGTTCGAGCGCGAAACGGCGTACTGTGCGGCGAAGTTCGGTCTGGAAGGCTTCAGTTCCAGCCTCGCGCTGGAACTCGCACCGGGGGGCGTGGCGGTGAATCTCGTCACCCCCGGCACGCGCATCAAGCCGACCTCGATGACAATGGCGGCGTTTCGCGCCCTGCCGACGGAGGAACAGGCGCGGTGGGCCGACCCCGCGACGACCGGCGACGGTTTCGTCTACCTCGCGTTGCAGGACGGGCATAGCCTCACGGGGCAACGGTTCGACGTCCACGAACTCGCGGAGCGCGTGCGGCGCGAGGGGCTACTCGATCCGTAGGGGGGTAACGGGTGAACCGCGAAGGCGCGAAACCCCGAAGGGTAGACTCCGTCGCGTCGCCTTCTCTCCCCGTATAGTCCGGTTTGTGTGCATCGCGTTGATCGAGAAAGGAGCGGCGATGGCGATCACGGGGGTCAAGCACATCACCATCACGGTGGCGGACGTAGACACAGCCCTGCGACAGTTTCAGATGCTGCTTGGCGCGGGAATGGGCGCAACGGTGCGGCAGAGCGGCGTGACCCACCAGCGTTCCACTTCGTTCATGGTGGGCAGTGTGCAGTACCAGCTCGTGCAGGGGCTGGACCCGGAGGGGCGATACGCGCAGCACGTCGCGGCGTACGGCGAGAGCGTCAATCACATCTGCTACACCGTGGACAACCTGCCGCAAACCCTCGTACAAGCCGTGGCAAACGGGGCGAAGCTGCGGTCGCAGACGTGCCGTTTCTCGGATGACCCGGAGGAAATCGCCCGCTGGAAGGCGACCGTGGGGCCGGATTCGGTCTGCGCGAACTGCGGTATCGTCGGGCAGTACGAACACCCGGAAGGGTGGGTGGCATTCCTGGAGGAAGCCGACGTACCGGGGCCGCTCGTGGAGTTGATGCAGGTCTACACGCCGGACGAAATCCCGGCGCAGTACCGCAAGGGGCCGCTCGATTTGTGAGAGTAACAGGTGACAGGTAACAGGTACAAACGCGACGTGCGCTACCTGTTACCTGTCACCTGTTATTCCCCGAAGGGGGGGAGAATGCTACGCACGAACGCGGTGTCGCTGATCGAGATGGCGGTGGCGGCGGAGATATGGCCCGTCGCGCTGCCGCGCACGAACTACCGGGCCAGTGCCGAGGGGCAGCCGATGCTCTCCTATGGCACGGCGGGGATCATCCTCAACGCCCGCGTGGGATGTCGGGCCTACGGATGGGCCTCCGACCACATCGAGCCGGGGGTTTCCGTGCGCCACCGCGACGACGGCACCGAACACGCCCTCCATTACCTCACCTGCGTGGGTAACGACGCGGTCGTCACCACGGGAATGGCACGGGGCGCACGCGGCACCGTGACAGGCGAACACGCGCACCTGCTCGTGGACTTCCTGCCCGACGCGATGGAGGAGATGGCAATTGGCGACAAGATAACCGTGCGCACGCACGGCGTCGGCCTCGCGCTGCTCGACTACCCGCACATCACGCTGCGCAAGGTCAGCCCGAAACTGCTCGCGGCGATGCCCATCGAGGAGATCGGCGGCGGCGTGTTGCGCGTTCCCGTGACGGCGATCATGCCCGCGCACCTGATGGGGAGCGGGGCGGAGTTGATGCCCGAATACGTGGATCAGGACCTGATGAGCAACGACCGCGCCGCCATCGCCGCGCACGGGTTGGACGCACTGCGCGTCGGCGACATCGTGGCGATCACCGACCACGACCACTCCACGGGGCGCGGCTACCGCGAGGGTAGTGTCGTCATCGGCCTCATCAACCACGGCGATTCGTACCTGATGGGCCACGGCCCCGGCGTAATGACGCTGCTCTCCTGCCCCACGCCGCACCTCGTCCCCGTGCGCGACCCGAACGCGAACATCGCAAACTATCTCGGCATCGGCGAGTGGGCAGCCACGCCGGATTGGCCGGAGGAGGCAACCCCGTGAGCATCCGCACGAACGCGAACCGGCTCATCAAGATGAGCATACAGGGGCAGATCGTCTCGCCGCGCTTCCCCCCCCTGCCCGCCAACCCCCACGTCATTGACCGCACGGGCAAGCCCGTGGTGGTGCCGCAGTGGGGCGGCATCGTCTACAACGTGCGCACGGGCGACCCCGCGTTCGGGTGGGTGGGGGACAACATCGAGCCGGGGGTGGCGATCAGGAACCGCGAAGACGGCCCGAACCACGCGCTGAACGTTTTCGCCTGCGTCGGTAACACCGCGAAGGTGATGGGCGGCGCGGCACGGGGCGCGACCGGCACCGTGACGGGCAAGAGCGGTCGGTTCGCGGAGCATGTCATCGTGGATTTCCCGCCGGAAACGCTCGAACAGCTCGCCCCGGACGACCCGATCCTCGTGCAGTGCTACGGGCGCGGGCTGGTGTTGCCCGAACATCCCGCTATCGTCTGCAAGAGCGTGTCTCCCGCCCTGATCGCCGCCCTCGACCTGCACGCGATGCCCGATGGCACGCTCTCCGTGCCGGTGGTGGCGACGGTCTCGCCGCATCGCGTCGGGGCCGGGGCGGGACTGGACAACGAGGGCGGTTCGCTCGCCATTCAGGGCGGCACGCGAGAGGAGATGGCGGCGGAAGGGCTGGCGGATTTGCGCCTCGGCGATCTCGTCGCCTTCACCGACTACGACAGCACCTTCGGTCACGGCTACTTCAAGGGCGGGTGCAGCGTCGGGGTCGTCGGACACACCGACAGCGTGCGCGTCGGCTTCGGCCCCGGCGCAACCATCCTGTTCGCCACCCGCGTCCCCGCCATCGTTCCCCGGCTCGACCCGCACGCAAACATCGTGAACTACCTGCCCTTCGCGGGGATCGCGGCGAAAGCACTGGCTTGAAACGAAAGGCATTGAACCGCCAAGACGCCAAGACGCCAAGATGGAAACGAGGTACAGCAATACCGCACCCGACATTTGGCGTGTTTTCTTGGCGTCTTGGCGTCTTGGCGGTTCAATCCCCTTTTTCGCGGGGTGGGTGAATAATGGAAATTCCGACACGGTTGGTGGATGCGCACAAACTGCGGGCATTCGGCGAAGACGTGCTGACACGCCTCGGCATGGACGCGGCGCAGGCCCGTATCTGCACCGACGGCATGATGCACGGCGAGACGCGCAACCTACCGGGGCAGGGGCAGGGGTTTCGCAAGCTGCCGACCTACCGCACGCGCATCGAGCGCGGCGAGATGGATATCCACGCGCCGCTCGCGGTCGTGCGCGAGGGGCCGGTGGTGTCGCTGCTGGACGCGCAGAACGGCCCCGGCGTGGTGGCGGGCGTGCGGGCGATGGAGCGGGCCATCGCTACCGCCGAAACGATGGGCGTCGGTATCGTCGGGGTGCGCGGCAGCACGCACTTCGGCACGGCAGCGCACCCCGCGATGCTCGCCCTGCCGCACGACATGATCGGCATCGCCATGAGCAACGCGGGGCCGGAGATGGCCCCGTGGGGCGGGTACACGGCGATGGTCGGCACGAACCCGTGGGCGGTAGCGATCCCGGCGGGCGAGCAGTTCCCGGTGGTGCTCGACATGGCGAACACGGTCGCCGGGAAGGGTATGATGCGCTGGCTGATGCGCGAAGGCAAGCCGATGCCCCGCGATTGGGCGTTGACGCCGGACGGCGACGAGACGGACGACCCCGCCGCCGCGATGGATGGCGCGTTGCTGCCCGCCGGGGGGCCGAAGGGCTACGGCATCGCCGTGGTGGTGGACGCGCTCGCGGGCGTACTGACGGGGGCGGCCTTCGCCACCGCCTGCTACGCCGACCCGATGCGGCTCGATGTCGGACATCAGTTCATTGCCCTACAAGTCGCGCAGTACATGGACGTGCCGCAGTTCAAGGTCCGCATGGATGCCTTCATCCGCGAGATCAAGGCCGCGCCGCGCCGCCGGGGCGTGGACGAAATCTTCCTGCCGGGGGAGAGGGAGTACTGCCGTGCGGCGGCGAAGGGGCGGGACGGTATCCCGCTCGATCTCGCGGTGTACGCGGAACTGGAGACGCTTGCCGCCGATCTCGGCGTGCCGCTGGCGATTGATGCCGCTCCCGTGGCAAAGGACGCACGAGGGTAGGCGACTGCCCAAGTCGTGCGGTGCCGTTTCGCGCCCCCGCCCATAGGAGCGGGGAGCAGGCGCGGCGTATGCTCATCTCAGGTTCGACGGTGGTAGTTTGGCGAGTTGCGATTGCGAGGTGCCGATGGTTGCGAGCATAGCGACGGTGATCCCCGAATACGCGGGGGGAGCGACACCCGACGCCGTGACGCACGGTGCGACGGCGGCGATGGGGCGCGGCGAGACGCACTACGTCGAGGTGGCAGGGATCGCCGGGTTGCGAGAGGCCATACGGCGTTTCCTCGCGCCGCTCGGCGTGATGGCGGACGACGCGAGCGTGCTCGTGACGGCGGGGGAGCAGGAGGCGCGGTTTCTCGCCCTGCAAGCCCTCGCGGGGCGCGACGTGCCGCTCGCCGTTCCCGCCGCCGTGCATCCCGGTGTGGGGCAGGCATTGTCGGTGCGCCGTATCGGTGCCACCACAATCCCGGTAGATGCGGACTATCAGCCGACGCTGGCGGGGGTGGAAACGGCCCTCGCATCGGGCTGCCGCGTGCTCTATCTCGAAACGCCGAGCCGCCTCACGGGGGCGTTGCTCCCGGTGGCGTTCGTCGCCGCCCTCGCGGGGTTGCTGGCGCGGTACGACGCGCACGTCATCTGCGACATCGGCCTCGCGCCCTTCACGCGGGAGGTAGGGCGCGACGGGCGCGACGGCCTCGCGCAGATCCGCGAACGGGCAGTGTTCCTCGGCACGCCGTGGCCCGGTTTCGGGGCGGATGCGTGGCTCGTCGGCTATCTTGTCGGCCCCGCCGCCCTCATGAAGCGCATCGCGCCCCTCAAACAGGTCACGGGAATCTGCACCTGCGCCCCGGCGCAGTGGGGCGTCTGCGAGAGCGAGGCGGTATACCGCGACGAACACACCGCTCGCCTCGCGCCGCTGTGGGACGAGGGCGACCGGGCGGCGGAGTACGCGGCGGCACCCTTGCCGGGAAGCAGCGCGACCGTGCTCGCGCTGTCGGTGCCGGACGCGACCGCCGCCACGGCTCGTCTCACGGCGCGAGGGTTTGCGGCAACGGACGGCACCGCGTTCGGTGCGCCCGCCGTGATGCGGGTGACGGTCTCCGGCGACGGTGCGGCGGTGGCGGCGGTTCGCGCTCTGAACGAGGAGTAGGCAACATGGTGACGCAACAGAGCGGCAATCGCAGCGCGGAGGCTCTCTACGCGCTGATGGAGCGGGCGAAGGCATACCCGGACACGATCCTCATGGCACGCGGCGACCCCGACCTCGATACGCCCCCGCACATCGCGGCAGCGGTCGCCCGTGCGCTTGTGGAGTCGGAGTTCGTGGTGCCACCCGCAGAGGGGATGCCCGCATTTCGGGAGGCAATCGCGGCGCGGCTCCGGCGCGTGAACGGGCTGGACTACACCAAGGACGAAATCATCGTCACCAACGGGGCGCAAGAGGCGATCTTTCTCGCCGTGAACGCGGCCCTCGGCCCCGGCGACGAACTGATCGTGCCGGAGCCGAACTACAACACCTACGGCAACGCCCTCACCTTCGCGGGCGGCACGCGGGTAGGCGTGCCGACGTACGAGGCGGAGGGTTTCGCGGTGGACCCGGAGCGCGTGCGGGCGGCGATCACCCCCCGGAGTCGTGCGCTGCTGCTCGTCTCGCCCACGAACCCGACGGGCAGCGTGATCGAACCGGCGCGACTCCGAGCACTGGCGGAGATCGCCATCGCCCACGACCTGATCGTGATCGCGGACGACATCTACGACCAGTTCCTTTATGACGGGGCGGTGCATACCTCCCCCGCGACCCTGCCGGGGATGCGCGAGCGCACCCTGACGATCAATTCGCTCTCGAAGGCGTACGCGATGTGCGGCTGGCGGGCGGGATGGCTGGCGGGGCCGCCGCCGCTGATCGCGGCGGCTCGCGCCCTCAAAGCGGCGATGAACGGCGGCACCTCGGTGGTCGCCCAATATGCCGGGATCGCCGCCCTCACGGGTAGCCAGCAATTCGTGGCGGATTTCCGGGCGGCGTGCGTGGCGCGGTGGGCGCGGGTGCGGGCGATGCTCGACCGCGTGGGGTTGCCGTACGGCAAGCCGGACGGCGGGCAGTTCGTCTTCTTCGACATCGGCTCGCTCGGTCGCTCGTCGCTCGACGTGTCGGAGCAACTCGTCACCGAGGCGCATGTGGTCGCCTCCGCCGGGGCCGGGTTCGGGGCGGCGTGGGACACCTTCATGCGCGTCACCTACCTGCAACCGGAACCCGTGCTGCAAGAGGGTCTGGATCGCATCGAGCGCGTGCTGCGAAAAGGGTGACGCGATAGTCGGCGCGTTACGGTGGAGGGTGGTGCGCTCAGCCCGCCGCATTCAATCAATGCGGCGGG
>JAABUN010003581.1_pt1 | contig 23647 bp, 26 predicted proteins | sample 5559311 | NCBI WGS metagenome assembly JAABUN01 (sample SAMN10711877, study PRJNA513370) | rock metagenome | isolation source: Antarctica rocks | place: Antarctica: Victoria Land, Siegfried Peak sud
TCGAGTAGCGCGCGAGTCACCGCGACGGCCTCCTCGACGTTGCCGCGAACGTCCTTGGACTCGTCGAGGTGGGGCTCCTGCTCGAGCAGCCCGACGGTCGCGCCGGGCGCCAGCTGCGCGTCGCCGCGGAAATCCACGTCGGTTCCCGCCATGATCCGCAGGAGCGTGGACTTACCCGAGCCGTTGAGCCCCAGCACGCCGATCTTCGCGCCAGGCAGGAAGGACAGGGAGACATCCTTGAGCACCTCCTTGTCGGGTGGGTGAACCCGGGAGAGCTTGTACATCGTGAAGATGTATTGAGAACTCATCGCGAGGCACAGTACGACGCATTCCTTGGCGAGGATGGTCAAAAGCCGGTTCCGGGGTAAGTTGGAGCCATGGCCACGCGTGAACGCGTCATTTTCAACCTGGATCGGTTTGAGTGGACCGGTCCCGGCTGGCTCCAGATCTGGGGCGGCTGGGACGGCATAGACCGGCGCGATCTCGCCGATCCGGCGCTGATCGTTCGCGCGCGCGACGTCTCGCATCGCCTCGCGCCGCCCCCTGACGGCATTCGCGGCGGCATCCGCAACTGGCACGCGATCTTCCCGTGGGAGGATGATCCGGCCGCCATCGAGGGAGCCGAGCTCGAGCTGGGGGGAGGCCTGGTGGTCGAGCTGCCGGCGCCAGGCTCGAGTACGGGGCGCCGCCGCTTTGGTCGCACGCGGCTCGCCGTGCGCGAGGTAGGGACCCATCCCGGCCCGGAAGGCGGAGATGCCTTGCCGTCCCGGGGCGCAGTGGCGAGCGTGCCGGCCCGTGAGCCCGACGCCATCGCGTTGCACGTAGCGGTGGTCGCAGCACGCGGAGAAGCGGCCGAAGCGCGTGAGGAGCTCAAGCTGGCCCAGGCGGCGGCCGGCCGGTCGGCGGAGGACGTCGATGGCGAGCGAGCCCGGCGCCAGATCGAAACCGCCCGCCTGCGCGAGGCGATGGACACGCTCAGGAAGTTGGCCGAGGAAGGGCTGCAGAAGGAACGGGCCGTCTCGCAAGGGCTGTCCTCCGAGCTCGACAAGTACGAGGCCGACACGAAGGATCATCGGGCGTTCGCAGCCGGCCTCCGCGACCAGATGCAGGCCCTGAGCGAGGAGCTCATCGAGAGCCGGGAGATCGGCGAGGTGTCAAGAGCCGAAGCCGACGGCCTCCGGCTTCGCGTCGAGGAAGTCCAGCGCGAGACGCGCCGCGCCGATGGCGCCGAGGCCGAGCTCGAGTCCCTTCGCGCAGATCTTGTCGAAAGTCGGCAGGTCGCAGAGTCCTGGGGAGCCGAGGCCGACAAGGTACGGGCGCAGCTCGCCGAGGCGCAGACCGAGGTCGAGCGTGCGGGCTCGGAAGCCGAGCGGCTCCGCGCGCACCTCGCCCGGGTCGAGCGGGACGCTCACCAGTCGGGCGGCGAAGCTGAACGGCTGCGCGCCCAGCTCGAAGAGGCACAGGAGCGCCTCGAGCAGATTGGCGACGAGGCCGAGCGCCGGCAAGCGCGCTTTGAGAAGGCGCAGCGCCAGGCAGAGCAGTCAAGCGCTGAAGCCGAGCGACTGCGTGCCCATCTCGAGCGCATTCAGCAGCAGGCGCAAGAGGCCGACAACCTGCGGGCCGAGCTCGAAGCCGCCCAGCGCGCCGCGCAGCAGGCGGACGCTCTGCGAGTCGAGCTCGAAGCCGCCCAGAGAACCATCCAGGAAGCCGAGGACGAAGCCGAGAGACTGCGCCGGAGCCTCGCAGCGGTACGCGAAGCGCTTCAGGGCTAAAGTTCGCCCGCCGCCGTGCGACGATGCGTCGTGCGATGTCAGAGCCGTGTCTTGAATATCGCGGGCGTCGGCGGACCGCTCGAGCTGATCGAGGCTCCGCCGGAGGACCGTTGAGCGGCGAGCTGCACGAGTCGTGGGTGGCCGAGCCCTCGGCGGTGCCCCTGGCCCGCGCGAGCGTGGCCGCCTTCGCCCAAGGGGCCGGCGCGACCCTGGACGTCCTGGACGACATTCGTCTGGCGGTGTCCGAAGCGGCCACCAACGTCGTCCTGCATGCCTACCTCGGCACGGCCCCCGGGCCCCTCGATGTGCACGCGCACTTCGACGGCCGGCGCCTTGAGGTCGAGGTCTGCGACGAGGGACGAGGGCTGCGAGCCCGGCCCGACAGCCCTGGGCTCGGCATCGGGCTCCCGCTGATCTCGGCGGTGACCGAGTCCGTTCAGATCTCCGGTCCCGAGTCTCGGCCCAACCGGGTGACCATGACCTTCAACCTCGACGCCGTACGCCACGCGATTGCGTGAGCCATCGCAGCGGTCGCGTGGCACCCTCAGGGGGGTGTTGGTGGGCGGCGCCGTGGTGGCCGCCCTCGTGGTGGGGGTCGTATTGGCGGTGCTGCTGCGCTGGTCGCTCGCGCTCACCGACGCCCAGCGGGTCGCGAGCCGCGCGGAGGTCGCCCTCGCACAGGCCGCGCGCACCGAGAAGCTCATCGTCGACCTCGAGACGGGCGTCAGGGGTTACGTCATCACGGGTGAGAAGGGCTTCCTCGAGCCCTACGAGTCGGCACGTTCGGCCGCGCCGCGCGCAGCACGACGCCTCGAGCAGCTCACGACCGACCGCTCGCAACGGTTGAGAGCCGCCACGGTCGGCACCGAGATCAGGGAGTACGTGAACGGGTTCGCCGAGCCGCTGCTCAATTCGGGAAGCCCCGTCCGCACGAGTGAGCGCGCGAAGGCTGTCGCCGTCGAGGGCAAGCGCCGGCTGGATTCGATGCGGGCCGAGCTGGCGGCCTTCAGCGCCTTGGAACGCGCTCGCTTCGTGGAGCGCTCCGCCGCTGCCGACCGTCGCGCGGAGCGCGCACAGAAGCTCGCCGTGGTGGCGCTCGCCTGCTTGCTGGGCATGCTCGCCGCCCTCGCCGTGCTGGTCGATCGCGCTTTCGTCCGTCCCGTGCGCCGGCTCGCACGAGGTGTAGAGCGCCTGCAGCGGGGGGACCTTAGCGAGCGCCTCGACCAGCGCGGCCCCGTCGAGATCGCCGCGCTCGGGACCGCCATCGACGAGCTGGCGGAGTCCCTGAGCGCGAGCCGCCTCGAACTCGAGGAGCGCAACGCCGAGTTGCGCCGCCTCGGCGAGCGGAACCTCATCCTGCTCGACGGCGTCTTCGCCCAGACGCCCGCCGGCCTCGCCTTCTTCGATCGCGACCTCCGCTACGTCCGCGTCAACGTGGCGCTGGCGGCCATGTCGGGGCGTCCCGTCGAGGCGCACCTCGGTCGCCAGGTCGAGGAGATCGTGCCGGCGCTCGCCCAGCACGCGCGTCGTGCGATGGAGGAGGTCCTGGTCACGGGCCACACCGTCGCGGATGTCGAGGTCCGCGGCGAGACCGCGGCAGAGCCCGGGGTGCAGCGCGACTGGTTGATCACGCACTATCCCGTGCGCCAAGACGGCGAGGTGGTCGGACTGGGTGTGGTGGTCGTCGACATCACCGCCCGCAAGCGGGCCGAGGAAGAACGCGAGCAGGCGCACGACGCCGAGCGCCGAGCCCGCCGAGCCGCCGAGATCGCCCGGGCTCGCGCTGCCTTCCTGGCCGACGCGGGCGCCGTGCTCGATGCCACGCTCGATCTGGACGAGACGCTCGACAGCCTCGCGAGCCTGTGCGTGCCCCGGGTGGCCGACTGGTGCTCCATCGAGATGGTCGAGCCCGGTGGACGGCTGCGCAACGCAGCCGTTGCACATCCGGACCCGTCTCGCGTCGAGGAGGCACGCGAGCTCCAGCGCCGGTACCCGCCTGATCCCGACGCTCCGACCGGTTCGGCGGCGGTGATTCGCACCGGCCGCGCAGAGCTCTACCCGGAGGTCGGGGAGGAGCTCGAGAAGGCGGGTGCGGTCGATGCCGATCATCTCGAGCTGATCCGCGGGCTGGGAATGAGATCGGCGATGATCGTCCCGCTCACCGCCCGCGGGGAGACCTTCGGAGCGATCACTTTCGTGGCGGCCGAGAGCGGGCGGCGCTTCGACGCGGACGACTTCGGGCTCGCCCAGGATCTCGGGCTGCGCGCGGCGATGGCGCTCGACAACGCGCGCCTGTACCGCGAGCGCTCGCACGTGGCTCGGACGCTGCAGGCCAGCTTGCTCCCCGAAGTGCTTCCCGAGATCCCCGGAGTACGGATCGCGGCGCGCTACGAGCCGCTGGGCGCAGGCACCGAGGTGGGCGGCGACTTCTACGACGTCTTTCCGATTGGTGATCGGCGCTGGGCGGTAGTCATCGGCGACGTATGCGGCAAGGGGGCCGAGGCGGCCGCTCTGACCGCTCTGGCGCGCTACACGCTTCGGGCGGTGGCGCCTGTCGCACCCGCAGAAGCGCTCCTGCGACTCAACGCGGCGATCCTGCGGCAACGCAACGACATGCGCTTCATCACGATCATCTACGCCGAGCTCGACCTCGGCGGCGCGCGCCCCTGCATCACGCTGGCGTGCGGGGGGCACCCTCCGCCGTTGCTCGTGCACGCGAGCGGTGAGAGCGAGGTCGTCGCCTGCCAGGGAACGCTGATCGGTGTCACCCCTGACCCTGAGCTCTCGCAGGTCTCGGTGGAGCTCGCTCCCGGGGACACGCTCGCCTTCTACACCGACGGGGTCAGCGAGGCCAGCCACGCCGAGCCGCTCGACGGCCACGCGCTGCTGGCCAGGCTCAACGGCGCGCGCTCTGCCGACGCCGTCGCCGATGAGCTCCAGCGGCTGGCCCGCAGCACGGAGGCGCCCGCCCGGGACGACGTTGCCATCCTCGCGCTTCAAGTCAATTGACGGGTCGCGGGCGCTACCTCGCCCATGAGGTCGGGCGGCTGGCCGGGGTCGCGGGCGATCGCGTCGGTCAGTGGGCGCGCTGGGGACACATCCAGGCTTCCATCTCGGCCCGTGAGCCACACGTGTACGCGTTCGAGGACGTCGCGGAAGCCATCGCGGTTCACGAGCTGCTCGAGTGCGGGCTCACGTTGAAGGCCATCCGGCGGGCGGTCGACCGGCTGGGCGGGCCGTCCGGATGGCCGCTCTCGCTGAGCGGGCTGCACGTCGTCCACGGCCGCCTGGCGGTGGAGCGCGGCGACGAGCTGGTCGACCTCATCGGAGGTGCCCAGGAGATCCTCCCCTTCAACGGACGACTCGATCCGGTCGCGACGTTGCGCCGGGGCGGCTGGCCCTCCCGCGCCCTCGGGCTGCGGATGGTCGAAGTCGATCCGGAGCGTGTAGGCGGTCGGCCTGTTCTCCGCGGACGGCGCATCGCGATTGCGGATGCGGTGACGCTTGCCGACCCGGCCGAGCACGGACTCGACCCGGCGAGCGTCGAGGAGGCGCGCGCGTGGCTGCAGCACGCCTGATCGTGCTCGACGACGGCCTGCCGCCGTCACTGGCGGCCGAGCTGCGCGCGCGGGGACGCGCAGCCACCACCGTGGCGGAGTTGGGGCTCCTGTCGGCGTCGGACGTCGACGTGCTCGCGGCGGTGGCGCAGCGGGGAGGAGTCCTGGTCATGCTGCACGACCCGCGAGAGCGGATGACGCCGGCGCCCGTGGCCGTCCTCGTTGCGCGCACCGACGCCGAGCGCCACGAGGCCGTTCACCATCACGCGAAGGCGATCGCGGCGCAGCGCCGTAGCTGTCGCTCGTACGTGTGAGCTACGGTCATCGGGTGTCCGGATCGGCCATCTCGCTCCGCGGAGTCGTCAAGCGATACGGCGAGCTCACAGCGGTGGACCGCTTGGACCTCGAGGTGCCCGAAGGCACTTGCGTCGGCCTTCTGGGACCCAACGGTGCGGGCAAGTCGACCACGATGCGGATGCTCACCGCGCAGGCGATCGCCGATGAGGGGGAGATCACGGTCCTCGGCCACGTGCTGCCAGGGGACTCCAAGGCCGCGCGCGCCGAGTGCGGCGTCGTTCCACAGCTCGACAACCTCGACACCACGCTGACCGTCGAGCAGAATCTGCGGGTGTTCACCCACCTCTACCGGATCCCGCGTGCGGGCCGACGCGATGCGATCGAGCAGGCGCTCGAGCTGGCCAACCTCGCCGACCGCCGTGACACGCGCGCGGACAAGCTCTCTGGCGGGATGCGCCGGCGGCTCCTGATCGCGCGGGCTCTGGTGCACAAGCCGCGCCTCGTGCTCCTCGACGAGCCGACGGTCGGCCTCGATCCGCAGGTCCGCCAGGAGCTCTGGGCGCTGATCGACGCGCTGCGAGCGGACGGGGTCTCCATCCTGATGTCGACGCACTACATCGAGGAGGCCGAGCGCCTCGCCGACACGGTGACCATCATGGCTGAGGGGCACGCCGTCGCGTCCGGCCCGCCGCATGAGCTCGTGGCCGAGCACGCGGGGCGCGAGGTCGTCGAGGTCTACGGCCCGCCCCCCCGGCTGGCGGAAGTCGAGCGCGAGGCACTCCAGAGCGGCTTCCGCACCCGCCGGACGGGGACCAGCGTGGCGGTGCTCGGCACGGAATCGGCCAACGGCGAGGCCCCCGAGGGCCATCGGCGGGCGGCCAACCTCGAAGACGTCTTCGTGCTGCTGACCGGGGAAGAAGTCAAGTGAGCGCCAGGGCCCAGGGCGCCCGCCGCATCGGCCGCCTCGAGCGTCCGGCGCTCGCCGGCGTCCTCACGCGGGAGATCATCAACTTCTCGTCCTTCTGGCGCGCGACGACGTTCTCCTCGACCGTCGAGCCGACGATCTACCTTCTAGCCTTCGGCTTCGGGTTCGGCTCGCTGGTCACCAAGGTCGCGGGCTATGACTACGTCGAGTTCGTCGGGACGGGCACGGTGGCCACCGCCGTGTTGTTCTCCTCCGTGTTCCCGGCCATGTTCGGGACCTTCATCAAGTACCAGTTCCAGCGGACCTACGACGCGATCCTCGCCGCACCGGTGGACACGGAGGAGCTCGTCACCGCGGAGTCGCTGTGGACCGCGACCCGCGCCGGGACCTTCGGCTGCACACCGCTGCTGGTGGCGATGGTCTTCGGGCTCGACCCCCGGTGGAGCATGCTGCTCGTCCCGTTCATCGGCTTCCTCACGGGTTTCGGGTGGGCCTGCTTCGGCATCCTGATCGCCGCGGTACTGAAGTCGATCGACAACTTCAACTACGTGACGAGCACGGTGATCACGCCGCTCTTCCTCACGGCTGGAACCTTCTTCCCCATCGACGGACTGCCCCAGTGGGCACGGATCCTCGCCGAAGTCAATCCGCTGCACCATTGTGTGGAGCTCGTCCGCGAGGCGGCATTCGGCCTCGACACGCCGCTCGAGGACCTCGCGAGGGTCGGCGTCCTGCTCGTCTTCGGACTCGTCCTCTGGCGGCTGGCGATCTGGCGGATGACCAAGAAGCTCGTCGACTGACGCCGGACGCGCGAAGATGGCGTCGATCCTCACCGGCGATCTTCGGGTCGCCTACGACGACGTCGGAACGGGTCCGCCGGTGCTCTTCGTGCACGGCGGCCTCGGCAACCGCGCGATGTGGGCCCCACAGGTCCGGGCGCTCTCAGACACCTACCGCTGCATCGCGTACGACCTTCGCGGCCACGGCGGGACCCGGGGCGGAGAGGAAGTCGACGCCTTCACGCCCATCCTGCTGCGAGATGACCTGCTCGCGCTCGCCGACGGGCTGGCACTCGACCGCTTCTCGATCGTCGGGCTGTCGGTCGGGGGTCTCGTCGCCCAGGAGGTGGCCATCGTGGCCTCGCGCCGCCTCGACGCGGTGGTGATGGCCGACACCTGGGTGGTGACGGGCGCATCTGAACCCGAGCGCCAGGTCGGACGAGCCCTCACCCCGCTGGTGGAGGGCGCGCTGCGCGCGATCGGGACGGCGCCGCTCGCCTACCTCGCTGCCCGGGGGATGGGCAGCCGATCCGAGGAAGCTCGCGAGCTCGTACGGGCCGCGACCGCGGGAACCGGCCGCGAGGCGGCGATCAGGGTGTGGCGAGGGCTGGGCGCCCACGACACGCGAGACCGGCTGGGCGCCATCACCGCGCGGACGCTGGTGATCGTCGGCGAGCAGGATCGCAATCTGACCCAGGCGCGGCTGCTGGCCAGCCTGGTCAAGGACGCCGAGCTGCTCGTGCTGCCCGACGCCGGCCACATCACGAACCTGCACCAGCCTGAGTCCTTCACCGCCGCGCTCGAGCGGTTTCTCAGCCCGCCGTCTCCCACAAGCCGCTGAGACGCGGCCCGCCGGCGCTGCGGCGCAGCTCGCACCACGTCGCACCGCTCGTGCCGTCGGCATGGCCGACGATGATCCGCACAACCTCCCGGGCCTGGGGATGCTCGGGTGAGCCGTCAGGCGAGGCAACGGTCGCCACCGCGATCGCGAACCCCGCGGCGTCGTAGCGGCGCAGCAGCGCGGCGGCCACCCTCCCGGTTCCGTCGGCGTGGCTCAGGGCCCCCGCGACGTCTCCGAGTAGGACGAGTTGGAGGTCTCCTTTCGCGTGCACGAGCGCGAACGGCTCGAGGTCTCCCTGCTCGACGCGTCCCTCCGCCGTGGCCCTCGCCACGTCCAGGGTCTCGGCCAGCACCGCCCGCGCCGATGAGTTCAGATGCGTGTGCCCGGGGTCGTCCACGGCGCTACCGTAGACCCTTCGCATGCCGTCTCAGATCCTCGATATCGAGCAGTCGGTCCTTCTGCTGGAGATCGACCCGCCGTTCGACAAGCGCGCGATCCAGCTCGCGCGCCGCAGGATGGCCAAGCGCTGGCATCCGGACATCGCGCCGCCCGGCAAGCAGCTCGAGCACGAGCGCCATCTGAAGGCGATCAACACGGCAGCCGACCAGCTCGAATCGCTCGCCGAGGATTCTCGTGGGGGGCGGGTCACGGCCAACGCCGTGAAGGTCTCGGCCGCCGCCGCGCGCAAGCGCCGAGCCGAGGAAGGGGCGCGGGCCTACGCAGAGGAGCAGGAGCGCCGGGAGTCCGACGCCGACCGTGAGAAGCACGATCCCTTCGGCTCCCGCGTTCCCGATCACTCCGTCGTGCACCGATACGCGCGGTGCCTCTCCTACCCCGAGTGGGGCGTCGGCAGCGTGACCGGCATCTACTTCACCGGCGGGGGCGACGACATCCAGCAGTGGGCTCGGATCACCTTCCAGGTCGGCATCCGGACGGTGCCGGCCGGCTCGCTCCAGTTCGTCGACTTCTCCAAGCCTGATCCCGGCGCCGATCGCGTGCAGCGCTTCATGACCGCGGCCCAGCACGCCCTCGCGGAGGAGAACTACGAGCTGGCGGCCCGGCGCCTGATCTACGCACGAGACGCGGATCCGGCGAACACCGCTGTCCTGCGTCTCATGACCATCGCGTTCTGGCAGGGCGGGAACCTCGCTGCCGCCGGCCGGGCGGTTCGGGACTGGACGCGCCACGAGCGTGAGCGCCCGGCCCCGTACCGGTACGCCGCCCGGATCTACGAGGACATGGGCTCGCTGTCGCTGGCCGAGCAGGCCACCGAGCGCGAGGTCGCCCTGACGCCGCGTGACGCGCCGGCGTGGGAGCGTCTCGGGCGGCTCCGCCTGCGTCGTTTCGACCGGCCGGGGGCCCGCGAGGCGCTCGAGCGGGCCTGGGCGCTCGGGCCGAGCGAGCAGGGCCTGCTCGACCTTGCGCTGGTCGCCAATCTGATGGGAGACGTCGGCGGGGAGGTCTCCGCCTGCGAAGCCGCCACCGAGCTTGATCCCCGCTCGAGAGCGGCGTGGTCGCGGTACGCTCACGCGTTGGCCCGAACCGATCGCTCGCGCGACTGCCTCGCCGCCTGTGAGCAGGCGCTCGCGCTCGGCGACGACCCCGAGGTCCGCGATCTCCGCGAGCAGGTCCTCGCCGCGGAGCCCAAAGAGCTCGCAGCGTAGGCAACCAGACGACGGGCGGATACCTGCCGCCCTGTGCAGGTCGACGTCCACGCGGCACCATGTTCTCAGCCGAAACCGACTCGGCGCGCCGTTTCTTCGAGCTCGTAGAACGCAAGCCGGGACACCGAGATGACGATGTGCTGCTGCGCCGTTCGCACCTCGTGCCAGCTCGCGTCGCTTGCGAGCGCGGCTTTGAGACCGTCAAGGTGCTCGAGCGTCATCCGTCGGGTGAGGGTCAGACCACCGACGAAGCCGAGGGTGACACGCTTGAGAGCGAGATCTCCGGTGAGGGTCGACATCGCCCGCCTCAGCCCCGATCGCTGATGACGCGGTCGATCAGCCCGTATGCCGCGGCCTCGGCGGCCGTGAAGTAGCGGTCGCGGTCCATGTCGTCGTGGACCTGCTCTTGGCTTTGACCGGTGTGGTGCGCATACAGCTCGTCGATCCGGTGGCGGATCTGGAGGATCTCCCGGGCGTGGATCTCGATATCGGCGGACTGGCCCTGATACCCGCCCGACGGCTGGTGGATGAGGATCTTCGCGTCGGGCAGCGCGAGTCGCTTTCCGGCCGCCCCGCCCATCAGCAGCAGCGAGCCCATCGACATGGCGGTGCCGAAGCAGATGGTCTGCACGTCGGGTTTGACGAACTGCATCGTGTCGTAGATGGCCAGCCCGGCGTACACGGACCCTCCCGGTGAGTTGATGTAGAGCGACACGTCCTTCTCCGGGTCCTCGGACTCGAGGTGCAGCAGCTGGGCCACCACGAGGTTGGCGATGTCGTCGTCGACGGGTTGGCCCAGGAAGATCACGCGCTCGTTGAGCAGCCGGGAGTAGATGTCGAACGAGCGCTCGCCGCGCGAAGTCTGCTCGACGACCATGGGTACCAGGGGCATGCAAGCTCCTTTCGACTAGATGTGCAACCGATGCGTTGCTCTTGGAGGTGTACCATAGTCGCAACCAGGTCGTTGCACGAATGAGGAGCTCGCATGTCCGACCGCGCTGTCACCCGCACCATCGTCGTCCCCGCCCCTCAGGGGGAGACGTGGGATGCGCTGGTCGACCCGGACCGGCTCGAGGACTGGTTCGCCGACACCGTCGAAGCCGACGAGCTCGCACCTGACGCCGAGGTGTCGTTCCGCTGGGACGACGGCGAGCGCCGCGAAGCCGTGATCGAGGAGGTCGACGCGCCCAACCGCCTCACCTTTCGCTGGAGGGACGTCGAGGGCGAGGAGAGCCACGTGGCGTTCCGCCTCGACGAGCACGAGGCCGGGACTCGAGTGACCGTCGTCGAGTCGGGGTTGACCGCCCGCGCGGCGGCCCGCCGCGCGGCCGGCGCTCAGGCTTGGGGCCCGTGGATGGCAACGCTTGGGGCAACGCTCGCCGCGGTCCCGGCCTGAAGCCGGCGACGACATGACGCCGGACCGCCTCGACGCGGTCTTCTTCGCGCTGGCGGACGGGACGCGCCGCACGGTGGTGCGCCGCCTGTTGACCCGTGACACGGTCACCGCCACTCAGCTGGCCAAGGATCTGCCGATCACCCGTCAAGCGGTCGCCAAGCACCTGGCCGCGCTCACGGACGCCGGGCTGGTGCAACGGCATCGCGAGGGGCGCGAGACGCGCTATGAGCTGACGCCGGACCCGCTCGGTGAGGCCGCGGAGTGGCTCGAGGCCGTCGGCGACGAGTGGGATGACCGTCTCGACCGACTGCGGCGCCACATCGGCCGCGAGTAGCTCGCAGGCGTCGGTTTGAGTCCGCTCACCGGTCTGCCGCAGGAGCGAGGTGGTTCAAGAGCGCCTCGAGCATTGCGGTCACCTGGTTCTGGATGTCCGTGTCGGTGATGAGCCCCTGGTCGCCGACCGCGCCCCTGGGGACGGGAATCCGGCGGCAAGCGCCATCCACGATGTCCGCACCGGCGTAGGTGAGCACCTTTCGCAGCGACTCGTGGGCGTCGGCCCCGCCGGTGGGGGCAGCCAACCCCGCGACGTTCACCCAGGCGACCGGTTTGCCGTAGGTCTCCCCGCCCCCGATCGTCCAGTCGAGCAGGTTCTTGAACGAGCCCGGCAGCGCGCCGGCGTACTCGGGCGTCGAGATGACGACCGCGTCCGCGCCGGCGATCCGGCTCCTCAGCTCCGAGACGACGGGATCGAGTGGCCCGGTCCCGTCGTCATCGTCGGGGTTGAAGTGGGGCAGCCGCCCGAGCCCCTCGTAGAGCAGCGTCGTGACGCCGGCGGGCGCGAGCGCCTCCATCGTCCGCAGGAGGGCGATGTTGGTGGACCCGGCGCGCAGGCTCCCTGCGATCAGCAGCAGCCTCACGGTCCTCATGCAGTCCTCCAACCTAGTCGACATCAGGTACTGGGAATCACTGTACACCTGATGACCGGTAGGTTGTGCTCCGTGGCCGGGACACCCCCGAGCAGGCCCCGCAGACGCCTGACGGCTCCCGAACGGCGGACGCGCATCCTGCAGGCCGCCGACGGCCTCTTCGGCGCCGACGACTACCGAGCGGTGACCGTCGAGCGGGTGGCCGACGCGGCGGGAATCACCACACCGGTGTTCTACGACCACTTCGCGTCCAAGCGGGCGCTGTACCAGGAGCTCCTCTCGACGCAGGCCGAGCGCCTGGTCGCGGCGACCACGCGGGTGCCGGACGCAGCCACGCTGGCCGAGGTGCTGCATGCCAACGTGGCCGCGTTCTTCGGGTTCGTCGAGCAGCACCCGGGCGCATGGAGGATGCTGTTTCGCGACGCTCCAGCCGACCCGGAGATCGAGTCGTTGCACCGGCGGATCCAGACCGCGGCGACGGCGCGACTGGCCGAGACCATCGTCGCCCGGGCCGGTAGCATCGAACTGAGCGTCGAGGTCTCATCCGAGCAGGCGTCCCTCATGTTGGCGGAGCTTGCCAAGTCTGCGCTGAACGGGCTCGCCGCCTGGTGGTGGGCGAATCGGGAGATCGACCGCGCCACCGTCACCGCCGTCGCCTACGACCTTCTCTGGAACGGAATCGCAGGCCTCACCAACCGGACGGTAGGAGGGGCGCCGGCCAGAGCCCCATAGCTCGCGAGATGCCGCTGTCACCATCACCCGATGACGATCCAGCAGCCCGCCACCGATCAACTCCCCGACGGGTTCCACAAGCCGACGGTCGCCGATCACATCGTCGATCGGCTGGCGTCCTGGGGTGTGCGCCGCTACTTCGGCTATCCCGGGGACGGGATCAACGGGATGACGGCCGCACTGCAGCGGATCGGCGAGCACGCCCAGTTCGTGCAGGTCCGCCACGAGGAGACGGCCGGCTTCTGCTCCACGGCGCACGTGAAGTACGGCGGCGGCCCGATCGGCTGCGCGCTCGTCACCAGTGGACCGGGCGCAGTGCATCTGCTCAACGGGCTCTACGACGCAAAGCTCGACCACCAGCCCGTGGTCGCGCTCGTCGGGCACACCGCGCTCACCGCGGAGGGCGGCGGCTACTACCAGGAGATCGATCTCCTCAACCTGTTCAAGGACGTCGCCGGGGCGTTCCTCGCCCAACTCGACGACCCGAGCCAGGTCCGTCACCTCGTGGACCGTGCCTGCCGCACGGCGCTCTCGCAGCGCACGGTGACCGCGCTCGTGCTCCCCAACGACGTTCAAGACCTTCCCGCGGTGCTCTCGCCACCCCACGAACACGGCTACCACCACACCTCCAACGCCCCGAGCTCCCGGCCGACGGTCCCGCCCGCCACCGACCTCGAGGCCGCCGCTTCGGTGTTGCGCTCCGGTGAGAAGGTCGCCGTGCTCGTCGGCCAGGGAGCCCTCGGGGCGGAAGCCGAAGTGGTCGCCATCGCCGACCGGCTCGGCGCCGGCGTGGCCACCGCGCTGCTGGGGATGGCTGTGGTCGACCAGCGTGAACCATGGGTCACCGGGGCGATCGGCCTGCTCGGAACGCGGCCCAGCTGGGATCTCATGACGGGCTGCGACCGGCTGCTGATCGTCGGCAGCAACATGCCGTACTCGGACTTCTATCCGCCCGAAGGTCAGGCGCGCGCGGTCCAGATCGACATTGACGGTGCGCAGATGGGTCTGCGCTACCCGACCGAAGTCAACCTGACCGGCGACGCCGCGCCGACGCTGTCGGCGTTGCTGGATGTCCTTGCCGGACACGTGCCTCCGGCCGCCTGGCGGCAGGAGGTCGAGAGCGCGACCGCCGGATGGCGCACGGCGCAGCGCGAGCTGGCCGCCCAGCCGGCCGACCCGATCAACCCGCAGCGCCTGTTCACCGCGCTGGACGACCGCCTGCCCGCCGACGCCATGCTCGCCGTGGACTGCGGCACCGCGACCGCCTGGTACGCCCGCCACGTCCGCGTCCGGCCCGGGATGCTCGCCAGCCTCTCCGGCACGCTGCTCTCGATGGGCGGTGCCATGCCGTACGGCATTGCGGCCAAGTTCGCCCATCCCGACCGGCCGCTGATCGCCCTGCTCGGCGACGGGGCGATGCAGATGAACGGCGTCAACGAGCTGATCACCGTCGCGAAGTACTGGCGCGAGTGGAGCGACCCGCGGTTCGTGGTGCTCGTGCTCAACAATCGCGATCTGTCCTTCGTGAGCTGGGAGCAGCGCAGCTCGGAGGGCATGCCGAAGTTCGACGACGCCCAGATCATCCCCGACGTCCGGTATGACCGGTGGGCGGTCAACCTCGGGCTCGACGGCGTGCGGGTGGAGCGACCGGAGGAGATCGACGCCGTCTGGGACCGGGCGCTGGCGGCCGACCGGCCGACGGTCATCGACGCCGTGGTCGACCCGGCGGAGATCATGCTGCCGCCGCACTTCACGCTCGAACAGGCCAAGAACACCGTCGGCGCGGTGCTCCGCGGCGACTCGGACTGGCGCGGCATCGTGCGCCGTGGGTTCCCGTCGGCGGTCAAGACACTTCGCCCCCGACGGTCCTGACCCGTTCGCGGTTCCGCCTCTGACCGGGCTAGCCTGCAGTCCGATGCGCCTCATCGTCGCCCGCTGCGAGGTCCACTACACCGGCCGCCTGACCGCGCGCCTGCCCGAGGCGCTCCGGCTGATCATGATCAAGGCGGACGGCTCCGTCCTCGTGCACGCCGACGCCGGCGGTTACAAGCCGCTGAACTGGATGACGCCGCCGACGGCGATCGAGGAGTCCGAGGGGGCGATAGTGGTTCGGAAGCTCAAAGGGGAGGATCGCCTGGACATCCGGCTCACCGAGGTCGTGTCAGACTCGGAGCACGCGATGGACTGCGACGCGGGGCTCCTCGAGAAGGACGGGATCGAGGCCCACCTGCAGGAGCTGCTCGCCGAGGCTCCCGGGTGGTGTGGGGAGGGGTTCCGGCTCGCGCGCCGGGAGTGGCCGACGGACATCGGCCCCGTCGACCTCATGTGCCGTGATGGTGAGGACGGTTGGATCGCCGTGGAGATCAAGCGTGTGGGAACGATCGACGCGGTCGAGCAGCTCTCGCGCTACCTCGAGCGCATCCGCGCCGATCCGGCCACGGCCGGCTGCCGCGGCGTGCTCGCAGCGCAGACGGTCAAGCCGCAGGCGCGCGTGCTGGCGCAGGCGCGCGGGCTCGCCTGGGTGGAGGTCGATCTCGCGCTACTGCGCGGCGAACGCGAGCCCTCGCTGACCCTGTTCGCCGCCTGATCAGGCGCGCGCGATGACGATCAGCAATGGGTCGTCGGGCGTGGGCGGTGCCTCGTCCGTCACGTTGCCGAAGCCGGCCGCCTCGAGGTAGCTGCGTACGAGCTCGACGTGGTGGGGGTCGTCGCCCGCGAGCCACGCCCGCACGGCTTTGGTCGGGAAGCAGCGATTAGAGAAGGACACGACGACCGGGCATCCCGGCGCCAGAACACGGCGCAGCTCGCCGAACACCTCGAGCGGCCGGACCAGGTATTGAACGCTCACGGCGCAGGTCACCGCGCCGAAGCTGTCGTCGTCGAAGGGCAGCTGCGGGTCAGCGTTGAGGTCGTGGACCAACCAGTAGGCGAGCTGCGGATTGTCGGCGAGCTCTGCGGCGTTCATTCCCAGGCCGGTGACGGAGCCGAGCGCGCGATCGTCGGGCAGATGTGAGCGCCACGAGGACATGAGGTCGAGGATCGGCCGGCCGCGCGGAAGCTCGCGGTCGTAGACCGAGCGCAACGCGGCGATCGCGCCCGGCTCGATGTGCACCACCTTGCGCTCGAGCGCGTAGAAGCGCTGGTCGTCGGTGGAATCGGCTCGTGTGAAGGCGTCGGACACCGTTCCAACGGTAGGCCGCGACGGGCGCGCCGCGGCGCCGAGCTCTACTCACCCCAGAGCGTGGCCAGCAGCCGCCGGGAGCCACCGCGGTCGCGGTGCTCGCAGAGGTAGACGCCCTGCCACGTGCCGAGTGCGAGCCGCCCACGAGCGATCGGCAGCGAGAGCGACGGGCCGAGCAGCGACGCCTTCACGTGCGCCGGCATGTCGTCGGGCCCCTCGAACGTGTGGGTCCAGAACGGAGCGCTCTCGGGTACCGCATCGTCGAACCAGGAGGAGAAATCAGCGCGCACGTCCGGTGACGCGTTCTCGTTGAGGGTCAGCGACGCAGAGGTGTGGCGGATGAAGAGATGTGCCAGCCCGACACCCATGTCGCCCAGCTCCGGAAGTGCTCCTTCGATCTCGCGCGTCACGAGATGAAAGCCACGCGGCCGCGGATCGAGCGTGATCTCGCGTTGCAGCCAGATCGGCGGAGTCTATTCACGGCCGCGCGGCTAGTCAGGCAGGGAGCCGGGCGACGCGCATGTCGACGCGCTGACCGACGAACGGCACCCCTTCGGCTTCGAGTCGCGCCCGCTGGCGGGCACCCTTGGCGAGTGAGCCGTCGCTGCGCACGATCCGATGCCACGGCAGCGTCGGATCGTCGGTGGAGGCCAGGACTGACCCCGCGAAGCGCGGGGCGCCCGGTGAGACGTCGACGTAGGCGCGCACGAACCCCGGGGGCGTTGCGCGCACCCGCTCGAGTACCCGTCGTACGCGCTCACTCATTCGCGGAGTATCTATGACGCTGCGTCGGCCGGACGAACGATGCCGGCGAGCTCTGCCTCAGAACCGACCGCTACCGCTCTCCCGGCATCTTCGTCGGGTTCATCGAGACCGGGATACCCAGGTCCAGGGCCGTCCGGATGACGCGGGTCTGCTCGAGCGTGTGGGCCGCCGGATACCCCTCGCCGGTGGACGCCCGCTCGGGGCGGCCGACGTAGCCGAACTCGAGCGTGTCAGGCAGGATGTGCATGAGTCGCGGGGACATGTGCGCCCGAGCGCCCATGTTACGCGGCTCCTCCTGTACCCAGACGACCTCGCGGAGGTTTGGATACCGCTGGATCTCCTCGGCGATCTGTGCCTGAGGGAAGGGGTAGAGCAGCTCGACGCGCGTGATCGCGACGCCCTCGTTGCCCTCCCGGGTCGCATGACCCTTGAGGTCGTAGAAGATCTTGCCCGTGCAGAGCACGAGGCGGGTGACCTTCTCCACGTCGACCCGCGGCTCGGCCAATACGGGATAGAAGCGCGAGTCCGAGAGGTGCTCGATCCGGGACGTCGCCTGGGGTAGGCGCAGAAGCGACTTCGGGGTCATGACGACGAGTGGGCGCTGCTTGGCCACGCGCGCCTGGCGCCGCAGCAGGTGGAAGTACTGCGCGGGCGTGGTGAGGTTGGCGATGCGGATGTTGCCCTCCGCCGCGAGGGCGAGGAAGCGCTCGAGGCGAGCGCTCGAGTGCTCAGGCCCCGAGCCCTCGTAACCGTGCGGCAGCAGCAGCGTCAACCGCGAGCTCTGGCCCCACTTGGCGAGAGCTGAGACGATGAACTGGTCGATGACCACTTGGGCGGAGTTGACGAAGTCGCCGAACTGCGCCTCCCAGAGCACAAGGGCGTCCGGGGCCTCCATCGAGTAGCCGTACTCGAAGCCCAGACACGCGATCTCCGAGAGCGGGGAGTTGTGCAGCTCCATCGGAGCCAGGGCGCCCGCCAGGTTCTGGATCGGCGACACGCGCTGCCCGGTCTTGTAATCGTGCAGCACAAGGTGGCGCTGCGAGAAGGTGCCGCGCTCGGTGTCCTGGCCCGTGAGCCGCACTGGAGTGCCTTCTGAGAGAAGGCACGCGAACGCCAGCGACTCGGCGTGAGCCCAGTCGATGCCGCCTTCGGTGCCCAGGGCATCACGGCGCTTCTCGAGCTGCCGTGCGAGCTTGGGATGCACGTTGAAGCCCTCGGGGAAGGCCAGCAGATCGTGGTTGAGGGCCTGCAACCGCTCCACTCCGACCGCCGTCTTGACCTCGGGGGAAGCGGTGCGGTCCAGTTCGTAGCCGCCCGTGGCGTCTTCGGCCCCGTGCTGGGCGGCGAGCTTCTCCTTGAGCTCGCGGTGGCGGGTGGCCAGACCGTCCCACGCCTTCTGCGCCATCGCGTCGGACTCTTCGCGCGAGATCACGTCGTGCTCGATCAGCCGATCGGCGTAGAGCTCGCGAACCGAGATCTTCGCCTCGATCTTCGCCGCCATCTCCGGCTGGGTGTAGGCGGGCTCGTCGGCCTCGTTGTGGCCGAAGCGCCGGTAGCCGATCAGGTCGATGAGGACGTCATGGCCGAACTCCTGGCGAAAAGCGAACGCCAACCGGACGGCGCTCACGCAGGCGGCCACGTCATCTGCGTTGACGTGGACGATCGGGACGTCGAAGCCCTTGGCGAGATCGGAGGCCCACCGTGTGGAGCGCGACTCCTCCGGGTCGGTGGTGAAGCCGACCTGGTTGTTCTGGATGAGGTGCAGCGTGCCGCCGACCTTGTAGCCGTCCAGGCCCTGCAGGTTGAAGGTCTCGGCGACCACGCCCTGGCCCGGGAAGGCGGCGTCGCCGTGGATGACGATCGGGATGGCGGCGTCCGTGTCCAGATGGGCGTGCGGCCCCTGGCGGCTGGTCTGCAGCGACCGCGTGGCGCCGAGGACCACCGGCGAGACGTACTCCAGGTGCGACGGGTTTGACTCGAGCCGAACGATGATCGACTCGCCGTCGCCGAGCTGATAGCTCCCCTGGGCGCCGTGGTGGTACTTGACGTCGCCCGTGCCGCCCATGGGGATGGTGGTGACGGCCTCGATGTCCGAGGCTCCCTCGAACTCGCGGAAGATCGTCTCGTACTGGCGGCCCAGGTTGTGAGCCAGCACGTTGAGCCGGCCCCGATGCGCCATGCCGATGACGACTTCACGCGCCCCCTGGGACGCGGAGAGCTGGATCATCTCGTCGAGCATCGGCACCGTCATGTCGAGGCCCTCGATGGAGAACTGCTTCTGGCCGAGATAGGCCTTGTGCATGAAGCGCTCGAGTGTGTCGACCATCGTGAGCCGCCGCAGCAGCTCACGTGCTTCGTCATTGGTGAGCGGTTGCCGGTACTCGCCGGACTCGATCTTCTGGCGCAGCCAGGTGCGCTGCCGGTGCGACGCGATGTGCTCGATCTCGTAGGCGATCGTTCCGCAATAGGTCTCTCGGAGGTGCGGCAGCGCGTCGGCGAGCGTCGCTCCCGGCACGTGGATGCGCAGGATCTTCGCGGGGATCTTGCCAAGGAGCTCGGGGGTCAGTCCGACGGTCTCGGGATCCAGCGCCGGGTCGCCCTCGGGCTCTGATCCCAGCGGGTCCAGCTTGGCGGCGAGATGGCCGTGCGTCCGGTGAGCCTTCACGACCGACACCGCGGCCTGGACGGCTTGCAGGAGCGCTTCGTCCGGGACGGACGAGGGCTCGGCGACCTGGGTCGACTCGGCATCGCGCTGGGCAGCGGCCGCCGCGGCGGGGGCCGGGGCGGAAGGAAGGGCCCCGAGCGCCACGCCGAGATCGGAGAAGATCGACTCGTAGAAGCCGTGCTCGCCCTGAAGATGCTCCTCGACCACCTTGAGGAACCGACCGGACTGCGCCCCTTGGATGATCCGGTGGTCGTAGGTCGAGGTCATCGTCATCACCTTCTCGGCGCCGATGAGCTGTCCGATGGCCCCGAGGCCCGGCGGGTAGGCGATGGAGCCCGTGGCCACGATGGTCCCCTGGCCGGTCATCAGGCGCGGGACCGAGGCGATCGTCCCGATGCCGCCGGGGTTCGTGAGGGTGACGTTCGCGCCTTGGAGGTCGTCGGCGCCCAGGGAATTGGTCCGCGCCTTGTCGATCAGCGCGTCGAAGGCATCGAGGAACTCGGGGAAGGTCTTGCGTCCGGCGTCGAAGATGACCGGGACCATGAGCGTCCGAGAGCCGTCCTTCTTCTCCACGTCGACCGCGATGCCGAGGTTGACTCCGCCGTCGTCGATGCGGTGCGGCTTGCCGTCGATCTCGATGAAGTGATGCGCCATGACGGGCATGTGCTCGGTGGCGGCTTCGGCGATCGCGTAGGCGATCAGGTGCGTGAAGGAGACCTTGCGGCCGGCGGCCTTGAGCTCCTTACGCCGGCTGTCGAGCGTTGTCACGGTGAGCGTGCGAAACGAGGTGGCGGTGGGGATGGACCGCGACTCGTCCATGAAGCGGGCGAGCATCGCGCTCGCTCCCTTGATCAGCGTGGCGCCTGCGAGCTTGGATTGAGCGGCGGGCGCGCCGCCGGCCGCGGCGAGGACGTCCGCCTTGGAGATGCGCCCCGTGGCGCTCGCGGCCGTGACCGCGCCGAGGTCGACCCCGAGCGAAGCTGCGACTCGGCGGGCGACGGGCGAGACGCGGGCGCCGTCCGGCGCCGGAGCCGGAGCCGCTTCGATCGGCGCCGATGACGGGCTTTGCGCGGGCGCGCCGGCGCCGTTGCCCGAAATCAGCCGAGCAATCACCTGGCCGACTTCGACGGTCTCGCCCGCTTGGGCGAGGATGTCCCCCATCGTGCCGCCCGCGGGGGACGGTACCTCCGCGTCGACCTTGTCGGTGGAGATCTCGACGATCGTCTCATCTGGATCGACCGCGTCGCCGGGCTGCTTGTGCCATTCGAGGACCACGCCCTCGGTCACCGACTCGCCCATGGCGGGCATCGTGATGTCGATGACCTGTGCGTCGGCTTGCGGGGTGCTCTCCTGGACCGGCGAATCCTGGACCGGCGACTCCCTGGCGGAAGCGGGAGCGGCAGCCGGGGCGCCGTTTGACGCACTCGACGGCGAGCCGCCGTTCGGGTCGATCTCGGCGAGCAGCGCGCCGACCTCGACGGTGTCGCCCTCGACGGCGTGGACCTTTACGACGATCCCGCCGATTGGGGCGGGCACCTCGGCGTCCACCTTGTCGGTCGAGATCTCGACCAAGGTCTCGTCCGCGGCGATCGTGTCGCCCTCCTGCTTGTGCCACTCCAGAACAGTGCCCTCGGCAACCGAGTCGCCCATCGCGGGCATGACCACTTCGACCGTTGTGTCCACTGCCATCTGGTCCTCTTACCCTAGCGCGCCCGAACGTTGCAGACGGCGGTCCTCGATGAGGAAGCCGAGGCTCCCGGCGAAGGGTCCGACGCCTCCCACGATGGCCACCATGACGCCCAGCCAGAGCGGGATGGTGCGGCGCCGGACCGCCGCCAGGACCAGCGTCGACATGACGATCCATCCCACCCCGTGAACCCATCCCAGGACACTCACCGCCCCGGCACGGTCAGTCACCGACGCCCAGAGCAGGGTGAAGTAGACGACCGAGTGGGTGTAGGAGCAGTACCGCAGCGTGGAGCGTCGGAGGAGGGGGGCGTACCAGCTCATCCGCCGGGCCGGGGGGTGCCGGCGGCGGCCAGCAGCGCAGCCATGCGCCGGAGCGCTGGGTCCGCTTCATCAGGCCAGTCGCCGACGTCCGCGGGCCACCACGCGTGGGCGTCATGCTCCGAGTCGCCCACGACCTGAGCACCCGAGGCGAGCCATGCCTGGCCGACGAGCATGACCATGCGGTTGGGGAGGCACACCAGTGCCTCGACCGCGAGCGACTCGGGCTCGACGGCCCACTCCTCGAGCAGCTCGCGCGCGAGCGTGCCGACCGGGTCCTCGCCGACCTCCACGGCACCGCCGGCACCGAGCGCCCAGCGACCCGGCCAGCTTGCGAGCCACGCCGCTCGCCGGCCGGCGAGCCAGCGCCCGTCAGCGTCGCGGGTGATGCACAACGCGGCGAGCGATGCCGACGCATGGTCGTCGACCAGGCGCAACGACCAGCGCAGCGGCTGCAACTCGAGCTCGAGCCGGCCCTCCTTCGCCTCATAGCTCGCGAGGCGGGCGGCCATGCCGTCGTGCGAGGGCGAGCCTCGATCCTGCAACGCGGCGATCGCGCGGTCGGCGGCAAGGGCGCGCTCGGCCGGCGGCTCGAAGAGGTCGGCCTGCCAGTGTGCGGCCACCTCCTGGGGGGACCAGGGCCCTCGGGCGAGGATGCCGGGATCGAGACGCACCTGAGCCAGCCTACCCCCAGGTTCGTGGCGAACCGGCCGACCCCGCCGTAGCCTGTGTGCCCATGAGCGTCGATGCCTCCGCCAAGAACATGCAGGCCGTCTGCAAGGCCAAGGAGGCGCACGACAAGTCGTGCCCCTGGGGCGGCAAGGCCACCGCGGTCCATCTCTCATGGTTTGACATCGACCGGATGGGGTGGGAGGAGGGCGACGTGATCTGCGGGCTCGTCCTGCAGGGCGACGAGAAGGTTGCCACGGGGAGGATGCGGGTCACCTGCGACGCCGAGCCCGATTCGGACGGCGGCCGTGAGGCGGAGGAGGAGGTCGAGACGGTGGACGCTGTCGCAGCCGATCGCGAGCTGGTCACCGTGGACCGCTAATCGGCGACCTGCACCTTGGAGCCGGGGACGATGTCGTCGCTGCCGTCGGGCCAGCGTACCCACGCCTTGTGGCCGCCGTCATAGTCGTCCCCCAGCAGGACCAGGGTCGCCGGCTCGCCCAGCGCCGTGCAGGCTTCGGAGCCTTCCGGGTCGAGACCCAGCCAGATGCGCACGAAGCGGTTCGTCTCGAGCTCCTGCGCCACTGTCGTGGGCTCGGTGTGGCCCGGGTGGATCGCGGTCTCGCCCGGCAGCTGGAGGATCACGTCCATGACCGAGCGCTTGAGGTCGGCGTAGGAGGTCGACATCGGCGCGCGCACGCCGCCGACGGAGTTCTTGAAGATCGTGTCGCCCGGGAAGAGGTCGGTGCCGTCGACGAGCAGCGACACCATCCCGGCCGAGTGGCCGGGCGTGTGGATCGCGCGGACGCTCAGACCGCCGATCTCGAGCTCCTCGTCTCCGCGCAGCTCGCCGGTGGCGGCCGGGACACGCTCGCGCTCGAGTGCGTGGATGAGGACCTCGATGCCGGGAAAGCGCTCGGTGATCGCCTCGAGCTCGATGAGGTGGTCGCCGTGGTGGTGAGTCAGCAGTACATGCGTCGGATTGAGCTCGTGCTCCTCGACCTTCTCGAGCAGGGGCTCGAGCGGCCCGCCGGCATCGACGAAGAACGCGTCGGCTCCACGGCCGGCCGCCACCAGGTAGTTGTTGGTCAGGTACGGGGAGTTCATCGAACGCTCGAGGATCATGGCCGCAAGGCTAGTCCCGTATGGTCCCGGCCGTGCCTGACCGCGCCTTCCTGCTCCTCCACGGCCTGTCGCACCGTCGGCCACCCGAGCACTGGCAGTGCCGGCTCGCCTACGCCTTGCGCGAGCGCGGGGAGCGGGTCTATTACCCGGGCCTGCCCTTCGAGGACGAGCCGCGCTACGAGGAGTGGGCCGAGGCGCTGCGGTGGTCGCTCCGGCAGATCGCAGACGCCGGGGAGCGTGTCGTCGTCTGCAATTCGATGTCCGGTCTGCTGTGGATGGGCTTCGCTGTCGATCCGCCGCCTGAGTTCGCGCCTGTCGACCGGTTGCTCCTGGTTTCCCCGCCCGA
>JAABUN010003582.1_pt1 | contig 23642 bp, 20 predicted proteins | sample 5559311 | NCBI WGS metagenome assembly JAABUN01 (sample SAMN10711877, study PRJNA513370) | rock metagenome | isolation source: Antarctica rocks | place: Antarctica: Victoria Land, Siegfried Peak sud
GACCGACCTACGCGACGCCCTGCGAGCGATCGACCGGCACGTGAAGGACTACACCGATCGCGCCCGACTCAACGCTGCCTAAAACTCAAGATCAACGTCAACGTCCTAGCGACCAAGGATCGCTAGAGCGGCAGCATGCGGCCTTCGGCATGCACGACGCAGGCAGCGACGAACGACTGGAACAGGGGGTGGGCCCTGGTGGGCCGGGAACGGAACTCCGGGTGCGCCTGAGTGCCGACGAAGAAGGGGTGCACCTCGACGGGCAGCTCAGCGATCTCGACCAGCGTCCCGTCGGGCGAGGTGCCTGAGAACACCAGGCCTGCTGCCTCCAGCTGCGGCCGGTAGGCGTTGTTCACCTCGTACCGGTGCCGGTGCCGCTCGGTGGCCGGCTGGTCGCCGTAGGCCCTTTGGGCCTGCGAGCCCTTGGTGAGTGTCGTCGGCCACAGGCCCAGGCGCATGGTGCCCCCCATGTCCCGATCCCCGTCGATGACGTCCTGCTGGTCGGCCATGGTCGCGATGACGGAGTCGGGGCCGTCCGGGTTGAACTCGGCGGAGTCGGCCTTGACGATCCCCGCCAGGGACCTCGCCACCTCGATGACCATGCACTGGAGCCCCAGGCACAGGCCTAGCGTCGGCACCTTGCGCGCCCGGGCGTAGGTGATGGCACCGACCTTGCCCTCGATGCCGCGCACGCCGAACCCGCCGGGGATGAGCACCCCGTCGACCCCGTCGAGCGCTCGCGCTGCCCCCTCGGGCGTCTCGCAGTCGTCCGAGGGCACCCAGCGCAGGTGCACCTTGGCGTCGTTGGCGAACCCGCCCGAGCGCAGGGCCTCGGTGACCGAGAGGTAGGCGTCGGGCAGGTCGACGTACTTCCCCACCAGCGCGATCGTCACCTGCTTGCTCGGCTGGTGCACCCGCTGGAGCAGGCGGTCCCAGTCGCTCCAGTCGACGTCGCGGAAGGACAGCCCGAGCCGGCGTACGACGTAGGCGTCCAGGCCTTCGCTGTGCAGCACCTTGGGGATGTCGTAGATCGAGGCGGCGTCGACGGCGCTGACGACCGCCTCCTGCTCGACGTCGCACATGTTCGCGATCTTGCGCTTGATGCCGTCCGTGAGCGGGCGGTCCGAACGGCACACGATCGCATCGGGCGTGATGCCGATCGTGCGGAGCGCCTGGACGGAGTGCTGCGTCGGCTTGGTCTTGAGCTCTCCGCTCGGCCCGATGTAGGGGATCAGGCTGACGTGCAGGAAGAAGCAGTGGTCCCGACCGACCGCCTGACGGACCTGCCGGGCCGCCTCGAGGAACGGCAGCGACTCGATGTCACCCACGGTGCCCCCGACCTCCGTGATGACCACGTCGACGTCGGGGCCGCCAAGACCGAGGATGCGGTCCTTGATCTCGTTGGTGATGTGCGGGATGACCTGCACGGTGTCGCCGAGGTACTCACCGCGCCGCTCCTTGGCGATGACGGCGCTGTAGACCTGTCCGGTGGTGACGTTGGCGCTGCCGTGGAAGTTCTCGTCGAGGAACCGCTCGTAGTGGCCGACGTCGAGGTCGGTCTCGGCGCCGTCGTCGGTGACGAACACCTCCCCGTGCTGGAAGGGGTTCATCGTGCCGGGATCGACGTTGAGGTAGGGGTCGAGCTTCTGCATCGTGACCCGGAGTCCCCGTGCCTTCAGCAGGCGACCGAGGCTGGAGGCGGTGAGCCCCTTGCCGAGCGAGGAGGCGACGCCACCGGTGACGAACAGGTGGCAGGTCTGCGCGGCGGTCTTGCTTCGGGCCACTCGGCGACTCCCGCGCTCGGAGCAGACCGGCGGCCTGCTGCACGGGAGTTCAGGCTACAGGGCCGCCGCCCGTGCCGTCAGCGATGACGCGCCCAGCGTGCGTACCAGGAGACCCAGCGTGCGCACCGGGAGACCCAGCGTGCGTACGCAGCACCACGGCCAGCGTGGCCGGCAGGGCCACCGCCGTCGCAAGGGCAGGTACGGCGGCGCCGCTGTCGTTGACGGCAAACCCGACGAGGCTGGCGAGCCCGAGCGCGAACAGGCCGTGTCGCCAGCCGGGCGAGGCCTCGAACGCTCTGCGCAGCGGGTCGGGGGGGCGCAGGACGAGGTAGACGACGGCCGCGACCATGAGCGGGGTCAGCGCGGTGACCGGGTTCGCGAACAGCAGGCCGAAGACCGCTTCCGCCTTGCGCTCGAGCACCTGGCCCGCCGTGCCGTCGGCGACGTCCTCGGCGAACCGGCCGAGGTGCGTACGGTCCTGCGCCGGCCGGGCGAGGTCCAGCAGGGCGAAGGCGGTCACCACGCCGGCTCCGGCGAGCGCCGCCGCGAGCAGTCGGGGGGCGGTGACGCGGCGTCCCGTGCGCAGCAGGACGAGGACGGTCAGCGCGGGCACGAGCGCGAGCACCCCGCCGACGTCGCTCCCCCACCGAGGCGCACCGTCGACGACCACGGCGATTCCGGCGACGACGACCAACGAGGCGAGCCGCCTGGTGAGGGCGGCGGCGGCCAGCAGCAGCGAAGCCGCGAGCACCCCGAACGCGACGTTCCCGATGCCGGCGAAGCGGCCCGCGACGAGGGATGAGTAGCCCGCCACCGAGTCGAGCTGGAGATTGGCCCCCGTCACGAGGTCGCCGAGCAGGACAGCGGCGACAAAACCGCAGACCAGGCCAGCCGGCTGCGCGGGACTTGAGCCCCACGCCGCCGACCGGCCGACGTGCATCGCTGACGCTGCGACGACGACGGACAACGCAACGACGACCCCGAGCAGCGCCGCGAGCGGTAGCTCGGCGCGCCACCACGGGACCAGGTTCGCGAGGTAGGAGGCGCCCAGCAGCGCGGTCCCGGTCAGTGCGACCAGCTCTGCCGCCCGCCGCTGCCGGAAGGCCAGAGCCATCCCGAGCAGGACGAGCGTGACGGCGTAGGCGACGACGAAGAACGGCACGGCGGCCATGCGCTGACCGGCCGCCCTGCGGTCGAGATCGACCAGCTGGGCGACGGAGAACTCCTCTCCGGAGACCCGCCAGGGCTGACCGACCATCGTCTGGGGCACCGGTCGCCCGAGCAGGGACAGGACCGTCGGGGCGAGGTCCACGAGCTGGACGTAGGAGCCCCGACGGGTGCTCGCCGAGCTGAGCCCGCCGTGGTCGAAGGAGGGGCCGTACGCGATCGCGGGGTGCAGGTGGGGCGAGCCGGCCCCGTCGCTCTCGGCGAGCCCGACGACCAGGACGTCGGTGCCGGCCGGAGCGCCGTCCACCGCGAGCCCGACCACCGCGTCGACCCTGCGCAGCTCAGCGGCCCGGTCCTCACCGCTCGGGAGGACACCGGCGTCGACGAGGCGGAGCAGTGGCTCGCTTCCGGGCGCGGCTGCCTGAGGAGCGGCGAGCTCCGCCCCCGCCCCCTCGGTGGCGACGGCCCCCGCGAGCGCGCTGGACAGCGCACCGAGGACGGCCGCGTCCCGCGAGTCGGCGTTGAGCTGCCGAAGGCGGTCGGAAGCGGCCGGTAGGGCCCTGTCGCAGATCGTTCGGGTGTCCTGCTCGGCTCGAGCGCGCGCACCGGCCCCGAGGGTCAGCCAGCCCTCTGCCCGACAGGTCAGAGCGGGCAGCGACGCGATCGAGAGCGCCCCCACCGCACCGTCGGCTGCGAGCCCCCGAAGAACCGGCGTGCTCTCCCCGACGTCGTCCCAGCGGAGTCCGGCGACACCGACGACGACGACCCGGGGGCATCCGGCCCCCGGGGTCGGCGCGCAGCCCTGCGCCTGCGCGGGTCTCGCCGAGGCGGGCGCCACGACGGGGCCCGTGGACCCGGCCAGCGCCGACGGGGCGATCGGGCCCACCGCGAGGGCTGGCCCTCCTAGCGCCGCCGGGACCAGCGCCGCCGCGACCAGCACCGCCACGACCAGCACCGATCTGCGTCGCGGTCGCCGCACCGCGCTCACCCGAGCAGCTCGCGGTAGAGCGCCACGACCGAGGCGACCGTGTCCCGCTCGGTCGGCCACCGGGACGCCACCTCTCGCCCCCGAGCGGCGAGCGCCGCGGCCGCGGTCGGATCGTCCAGGAGGGCGCGGACGGCCGCGCCGAGTGCCGCAGGGTCATTCGGCGGGACCAGCACGGCCCCGTCCTGGACGAGCTCGGCCATCCCCCCGACAGCGGTTGCGACAAGAGGTCGCCCCGCCCTCAGGGCCTCCTGCGCGGTGAGCGAGCGGGCCTCCCAGCGAGACGGCAGGACGACCACGTCGGCAGCAGCCAGCAGGTCGGCGACGTCGTCGCGGCGCCCGAGCCACCGGATCTGCGGAGCAGCGGCCCTGAGCTCGGCCTCGAGGGGACCGTCTCCGGCGACGGCGACGACGGCCCCGGACAGCTGCGGCAGAGCGGCCACGAGGGTGTCGTAGCCCTTCTGCGGGTGGAGCCGGCCCACCGCCAGCACCAGCGGCGAGCCGAGGCCGGGGTCCGTGCCGGTGGGGACGAGCGGCGGAGCGGCCACCGGTCCGGGGCGGACGTCGCGCCCGCCGGCCGAACGAGCGCGCGCACCGAGGTCCGGACTCGCGGCCAGCACCACCGTCGAACGACGGGCCACGAGGCGCTCCAGGGCCGCCCCCAGTCGGCCGTCGACGGCGTTGTGCCAGGTGCTCACGACGGGCCCCCCGCAGAGCACGGCCAACGACGAGGCGCGCAGGCCGTGGGCGTGTACCAGGTCGACGCCCCGGGCGAGGCGACGGAGCTCGATCAGCGCCCGGGCATCTGTGACCGGGTGGGGCCGACTCCCGATCTCCACCTGAGCGTGCACCGGGAAGGCGAACACCTCGGCGCTCGCTACCGGGCCGGCGACGGTCACCTGGACACCGAGCTCGGCCAACCCGGTGGCCAGGGACTGCACGTGGCGGCCGACGCCACCGGTGCTCGTCGCCAGGACGAGCAGGATCCGCTCAGGCACGGAGCAGCCCCCGCAGTCCCTGGGGATCGAGCAACCGGGCGAGTGCCAGGAAGATCACCCCCACGGCGAGAGACACCCCGGCGGCAGCCGCGAGATCGGCCCACAGCGAGGCGTCAGGCAGTGGCAGGAGCGAGACGAGCCCGTAGGCGAGCGCCGCCGCTGCGACCCCGACCGCTCCCGAGCGGGCCGCGCCGGCCAGGGCGGGGCGACCGGCGGTGCGGCCCAGCCCGTGAAGGAGCAGGAGACCGGCCACGCTGACTCCCAGGGAGTTGCCGACCCCCAGCAGGACAACGCGGTCCAGGTCCGGCAGGGCCGCGACCAGGGTGATGTCGCAGAGCGCGACGAACAGCCAGCCGACGACGGTGGCCACAGCCGGCGTACGCCCGTTCCCGTGCGCGTAGAGTGCCCGTGCCAGCAGCGCCACCAGGCCGTAGCCCACGAGTCCTGGCGCGAAGGCGGCGGTGGCGTCAGCCAGCGCCTGCGAGCTCTCCGACCCGGGCACCCCTCGCACCAGCAGCCGAGCGACGGGCTGAGCCGCGACGGCCAGGACGGCAGCGGCGCCGGTCATGGCGAGCAGCACCGCTCGCAGCGCACGGCTGACCTGCTGGGCGTAGGCCGCGTGGTCCCCCGCGTCGGCGCTCGCCGTGAGCCCCGGGAAGACGCTCGTCGCCACCGGGACGGCCAGCACCGCCCACGGCAGCAGGAACAGCGCGGTGGCGACGGCGAAGACGATGACCGAGCCTTGTTCCCGTCCGTTGCTCGCGAGGCGCACCGCCACGACGAGCGCCACCTGCTGGGCGGCCAGCCCGGCGACTCCTGCGACGGCGAGCCCACGCACCCGGACCGCCACGCCTGCAGGAAACCTGAACGTTGGCCTGAGGTCGAGGCTGCACAGACGCAGAGGCACCAGCAGGCACAGACCGAGCACGGCTACCCCGAGCGTCGTCCCGATCGACAGGACCAGCTCGGACGTCCGGTCCAAGCCGGACAGCTCGGAGACCGGGCCCCGGGCGGCGTAGAGCAGGTAGGCGCTAATGACGACCAGGCTGGACAGCAGCGGCGCAAGAGCCGGCCCCCGGAACCTGCCGTGCGCCTGCAGGATCCCTCCCACCACGACGGCGATGCCGTAGAGCACCACCTGTGGCATGAACACGACGAGCATCCGGCTGCCCGTCTCGACGGCGCCGGAGCAGGTGGGGTCGTCGCCGAGCAGGGCTCTCATCAGCAGCGGTGCGGACAGCGCGCCGAGGGCAGCCACCGGAACAAGGGCCGCGACGGTCCATGACAGCAGCGCGCTGGCCGTTCGTGAGGCCGACGCCCGGTCGCCCTTCGCTACGGCGCCGGCCAGGACCGGGACGACCAGGGAGGCGAGCGCCCCGCCCGCAACGACCTCGAAGACGACGTTCGGGACGTAGTTCGCCGCCTGGTAGGTGTCTCCGACGCACGAGGTCCCGAGCGTGCGCGACAGGACAGCGGTGCGCCCGAAGCCGACCACCCGCGCCGCGACGGTGACCAGGGCGATCCCCGCGGCAGCTCCGGTCAGGACGCGCGCGGAGGTCCTCATGGGCGCCGGCCCGCCCGATCCAGCCAGCGAAGAGGTGCCAGGGCCTCGATGACCCTGCTGTACGACACGAGCTCGCTGGCACCCGTCACGGCGGTCAGCGCGACGAGCACGGGAAGCCGCCTGGAGGAGTAGCGCTGTGCGAGGGCGAGCCCGAGCACGGCCCCGAGGGCGTTGGCACCCGCGTCGCCGAGCATCGTGCGCTCGGCCAGGTCGGCCGGCAACAGCGCTGCCGCCGCGCCGGCAGGGCCGGGCTGCCCGAGCAGGACCGCCGCTGCCGCCCCCACCTTGAGGGCCCGCCCCGGACGGAGGTCGAGCAGGTTCAGCAGGTTCGCGCTCGCCGCGACGACAGCGCCGCCAAGAAGAGCCCCCCGCCACGCTCTGCCCGACCCCGGTGCGTCCAGCAGGGTGCAGGCCAGCACGGAGGAGGCGCCGATGCCGGCGATCTTGATCGTCCCGCTGGTCACCCGCCCGTGGCGCAGCGCGCCCAGATGCCCACGCAGCCCCTTGGCGGAACCGTCCCCGACGGCGTCGTCGTAGGCGCCGACGGCCGCCGATCCCAGCGCGGCGACGGCCGCGGGGCCCAGGGGCAGGCTTGCCGTGGTGCCTGCAGCGATCGCGAGCGCCGGGCCCGAGAGCAGGCTGACCGCACGGTCTCGGTGGTTCTGGCGCTCCCACCGCGACGAGCCACCCGGCGGCCGGCTCGCCAGCAGTCGCTCGGTGAGGACGGCCACGGACGCGCCGGCCACTGCCGACCGCCAGGAGGAACGGCGCGGTCTCACGGACCGGCGCGACGCGGCAGCGAGGCCTCAGCGCGCTCACCGGCGCCGTACTGCCCCACCTCTCCGCGGAGCTGCTCTGCCAGGGCGAGGACCACGGCGACGACCCCGACGCCGCGATCGGCGTTGTCCACACTGGAGACGTCTGAGGCGACGCTCGACCCTGTGCGCAGTCTGCGGATCAGACCGTTCTCGTCTGCGGAGGACTCCGGTCCGGCGATGAGCGAGCCGCGCGCCCGTTGGTCGAAGGCGCTGGCCAGGGAGAGCACGGCCTCGTGCCCTGCCTGCTCGGCGTTCTCCTCGGCGGTGTCCACCTTGTCCGTGCGCGCTGGTCCGGAGACCACGACGAGCAGGGAGGCTTGGCGCAGCGCGGCTCCGTCGCTCTCGTACTGCACGAGGTCGGCCTCCTCGAAGGCCGAGACCACGGCCTGCGCCTGGGCACCCTCGACCGCGGAACCCTTCGACGGACGGGTCAGAGCGGCGGCCAGCTCGGCGGTCGCCCGCTCGGCCGGCCCCTCGGCCGGAAGGTCGATCCCCGCAGGTACGACCTTCGCGACGACGTCATCGACCAGAGAGGACTGCTTGGGGTCCGACAGCGCCGGGAGCAGCCGCAGCTGACCTGTGACCTGGGCGCCCGACTGCTCGAGCAACTCCGTCGTGCGGTCGACCAGCTCGGAAGGCGTGTCGGGAAGCGTCACGAACAACACGGTCTGATCGCTGAGGACCCCCCTCACCAGATCCGGCCCGACGGTCGTCGCGAAGTCGTCCGCAGCCTCGACCTGGTTCTGCAGGCCACCCACGTCGCCCTCGAGCCCGCGCTTGTCGGCGGTCAGCCGGTCGATGTTGCCCCGCAGGTCGTCCAGCACGGGACCGTTCAGGGCCGTCGTGCCGAGCACGATCCCGACCGCGAGGGCGAGGAAGACCGCGATGATCGAGACGAGGTGGTACCGGAAGTCCACCATGGAGCGCTCGCTGCCTTCCGCTTGCGGACCGTGTCGGCGCTGGGCGCTGCGCTCGGACCGGTCTCTCGGGACTCCTCTCGGACTCCTGCGACGCTACCCCCGGGCTGCTCCCCCGCTCGGACCGCCACGCCGTCGCGTCAGGCGGCCGCTTCCGGGTCCGAGGACGGAACCCGCACCACGAGGACGGCGGTGTCGTCGGCGGGGGTGGCACCACCGAAGGCCAGCACGTCGGTCTCGATCAGCTCAGCCATCTGGGCCGCGCCGGTCTCTCGCGGCAGGGTCTCCAGCACATGGCGCAGTCGCTGCTCGCCGTACTGCTCGCCGGACCGTCGCGCCTCGATCACGCCGTCGGTGTAGAGCACGAGGGCGTCTCCCGCGAGCAGCTCGAGCCGTCGGTCCACCAGCTTGGGATCGTCGAACACGCCGAGGACCGTGCCCGGCGCCTCGACGGCCTCGACGGTGCCGTCGGCTCGCCGCACCAGCGCAGGAGGATGGCCGGCGGCGCTGATCTCGACGCTGATGCCGCCGCGCCGTTGCTGGAGCGTTGCGTAGACCGCCGTGACGAAGCGCTCGGAGTCCGGCTGCTGATGACGCATCGCCTGGTTGAGCAGGGCGAGCACCTGTCGTGGTGAGCGCTCACTGATCGCGGCGGCCCGCAGGGTGTAGCGGGCGAGCGCCGTCACCTTGGCTGCCTCGACTCCCTTGCCGCACACATCGCCCATCACCACAGCCCACGCGTCCCGGTCGAGCTGGAAGACGTCGTAGAAGTCCCCGACCAGCTCGCCGCCGTGACCGGCCGGCAGGTAGCGCGCCGCGACCTCGATGCCCGGGACGTGCGGGAGGTGAGGGGGGAGCAGGCTCTCCTGCAGGGTTCGCGCGAGCTTGGCGAAGCGCTCGCTCGCCGAAAGGGCCTCGCGCGCTGCGGCGCGCTCGGCGGTGACGTCGCGGAAGTACCAGGCCCAACCGACGTAGGACCCGTCCTCGTCCCGCAACCCGTTCCCGTAGCGGTCGAACACGCGGCCGTCGCGCAGGAGCAGCTCGTCGCGCGCGGTCCCGTCGGGTTGGGCGTAGAGCTCGTGCACGCGCTGGAGGAAGACGTCGGGGTCGATCAGCTTGTCGAGCACGGAGGCGAGCGCGGCCTCATCCGAGCCGCCCTCGATGATGTCGTGCGGGATCGGCCACATCTGCTCGAACTGGTGGTTGGACGCGATGATCGTGCCGTCGGCCGAGACGACCACCATGCCGTCTAGTCCGCCCTCCACAGCGGCGCGCAGGAGCCCCACCTCGTCACGCGATCCACCATGACTGCTCCCGGCCCGCGGGCGCTCCGGTGTGTCGCCCATGACTACAGCAGCCCGCGGAGCCAGAACGCGAAGCTCGCAAAGGCGTCGGCGATCAGATCGCCGTAGGCCTGGCCCACACTAGAGACGTAGACCGCCGCCGCCATCGTCACCAGCGTCGCGAGGACGAGGGCGACCAGGGACCAGCTCGAGATGCGGCTGCGGTAGAGACGGCTCACGCCCTTGGCATCGACGAGCTTGCCGCCGACGCGCAGCCGGGTCAGGAAGGTCGAGGCCATCCCCTGGCGCCCCTTGTCGAGGAACTCGACGAGGGTGGCGTGCGTGCCGACGGCCACGATGAGCTGCGCACCGGACTCGTCGGCGAGCAGCATCGCGACGTCTTCGCTGGTGCCGGCGGCCGGGAAGACGACGGCTTGGACGCCGAGGTCCTGCACCCGTTGGAGCCCGGGGGCGTGCCCGTCGGCGTAGGCGTGGACGACCACCTCCGCGCCGCAGCGCAAGACGTCGTCGGAGACCGAGTCCATGTCGCCGACGATGAGATCAGGCCGGTAGCCGGCCTCGACGAGCGCGTCGGCTCCCCCGTCGACCCCGATGAGGACCGGGCGGTACTCGCGGATGTAGGGACGCAGGACCCGCAGGTCCTCGCGGTAGTCGTAGCCCCGGACGACGATCAGCGCATGGCGACCCTCGAGCTGCGTGCGGATCTCCGGGACGCCGACCCCGTCCAGGAGCAGGTCCCGCTCCTTGAGCAGGTACTCCATGGTGTTGGCGGCGAAGGCCTCGAGCTGCGCGGCGAGTCCCGCTCGCGCTTCGGCCATCGACGCGGAGATGCTCTCGGCGTCCTGGGCCGACCCGACGGCGAGCACCGTCTCCCCCGCGTAGAGGGTGTCGCCGTCCAGGCGCACCTCATCGCCGTCGCGCAGCTCGCCGAAGACCGTGTCCCCGACCGAGTCGAGCAGGGGGATGCCCGCCGCCAGGAGGATCTCGGGGCCGAGGTTCGGGTAGCGACCGCTCGTGCTGGGGGCGGCATTGACGACGGCAGCGACCTTGCAGTTGACCAGTGCATCTGCGCTGACCCGGTCGATGTCGACGTGGTCGATGACAGCGATCTCACCGGGGCGGATCCGGGTGGTGAGGCGCTTGGTCCGCCGGTCCAAGCGAGCGACCCCGATCGTGCCGGGCAGCGGCTCGGTCTCCCGGCGCCTGCGCAGCTTCATCATCGCGACGAGTCTGCCAGATCGGTGGGTCTCAGGCCGGGAGGTGAGCGGGGCGCGTCCTGCGGGCGCACTCCGATCAGCGGTCGCACTCCGATCAGCGGTCGCACCGCTCACCCGCCGCCGCCGCGAGCAGCTCCTCGGCGTGCCCGCGGGCCAGACCGGTGTCGGCGCCGGCGAGCATGCGCGACAGCTCTGCCACGCGCTCCTGTCCGTCGAGCATGGCGACGCCGCTCGAGGTGACCGAGCCGTCGTCGGCCTTCACGACGAGCAGGTGCCGGTCGGCGAAGGCCGCCACCTGCGGGAGGTGCGTCACCACCACGACCTGGTGATCGCGCGCGAGACGAGCCAGGCGCCTGCCCACCTCGACGGCCGCCCGTCCTCCTACGCCAGCGTCGACCTCGTCAAAGACCATCAGAGGTACGGGGTCTGAGCCTGCGAGGACCACCTCGACCGCGAGCATCACCCTTGAGAGCTCGCCGCCGGAGGCGCCGCGCTGCAGGTCGCGCGGGGGCGCGCCGGGGTGGGGCACCAGCTGGAGCTCGACGTCGTCGACTCCGGACGGACCAGCTGTGAGCCATCGAGCGCCGACCAGCAGGGCCGCGCCGGGCCCGCCGGCGCTAGGGGTGACCTCCCGTTGGCTGATCGCGGCGCTGACCTGAGCGTGCGGCATCGCGAGCGCGGTGAGCTCGCGGGTGACCTCGGCGGCGAAGCGTTCTGCTGCCTCGGCACGCTCTCCTGACAGCTCGGTCGCCAGGGCTCCCAGCGCGGCCTGGAGCTCTGCTGCCTCCTTCTCGAGGGCTGAGATCTCGTCGTCGGTCCCGTCGAGGACCAGAAGACGATCGCTTGCCGAGGCGGCCCAGAGCAGAACACTGTCCGAGTCCTGGACGCCGTGCCGACGAGCGAGAGCGGTCAGCGCCGCGAGCCGGTCCTGGGCAACGGACAACCGCAGGGGGTCGGCGTCGATGGACGCCACGTAGGAGCTGAGCTCGCCGGCGACGTCCGCCACCAGGTGGCCGGCTTCGGCGAGGCGACCGGCGAGGCCACCGAGCTGCGCGTCGTGCCCCGCCACCGCCTCGAGGCGCCGCCGCGCGGCCACGAGCAGCTGGAGGGCGTCGACGCCCTCGGGGGCAGACTCGTCGCCGCTGAGGGCCTCTTGTGCCAGGGCGGCCGCGGCCCGTAGGTCATCGGCGTTGGCCAGCCGCTCGATCTCGTCGACGAGCGCCGCCGCCTCACCCGGCTGCGGGGCGGCCGCTTCCACCTCGGCGAGTCCGAGTCGGAGCAGGGCGGCCTGCTGCGAGCGCTCCGCGGCCTCGTCGCGCAGCCGGGCCAAGGTCGAGCTCACCTGCAGCCAGCGCTCGCGGTCGGCCCCGAAGCGGGCTCGGAGGGAAAGGACCGGTGCACCCGCGTAGCGGTCCAGGGCGTCCCGTTGCTGGGTCGGCTGCAGGAGCCGTTGCTGATCGCTCTGCCCGTGCACGGCCAGCACGTGACCGGCCAGGTCTGCCAGGACGCCGATCGGCACGCTCCGCCCGCCCAGGTGCGCGCGCGAGCGACCATCGGCCGCCACGCTCCGGCTAACCAGCAGCGTCCCGTCGTCGAGCTCGGCCCCCGCCTCGACGGCCCGGGCGACGGCCGGGTGGTCGTCGGACAGCGCGAGTCGTCCCTCGACCACGGCTCGCTCGACTCCCGGACGCACCCGCCCGGCATCAGAGCGGCCTCCGAACAGCAGGCTGAGTCCCTGGACCACCATCGTCTTGCCAGCACCGGTCTCACCGGTCACGACCGTGAGGCCGGGGCTCAGGGGCAGGACGGCGTCCTCGATGACCCCGAGGCCACGGATCCGCATCTCCTCCAGCACACCGCCGACACTAGGCGCCTGCGCTGACACCCCAGTGCACGGCGGCCGCTCACTCCACCGCGCCGCGCCAGCCCTCCACAGGAAGCGCGAACTTGCGCACGAGCGTGTCGGTGAACGGCCGGTCCTGCATGCGGGCCAGCAGGATCACCTCGCTGCTCCGGGCGATCTCCACCCGGGCACCGTGCGGGAGCGCGCGGGTCCGGCGGCCATCACAGGCCAGGACCCCGGTCGTCCCGCTGGGCAGCACCTCCAGCGCGATCCGGGAAGCAGGCGCGACGACCAAGGGGCGCGCGAACAGAGCGTGAGCGCTGATCGGGACGACCAGCAGCGCCTCCACCGTGGGCCAGACGACCGGCCCTCCGGCGGAGAACGCGTAGGCCGTCGATCCCGTGGGGGTCGCCGCGACCACCCCGTCACAACCCCACCTGGACAACGGCCGTCCGTCGATCTCCACGACCACTTCAAGCATGCGCTCGCGGGCGGACTTCTCGACGCTGCACTCGTTGAGCGCCCAGCCGGAGTCGACGACAGCCCCGTCCACGAGCACGTCCACGTCCAGCGTCAGCCGCTCCTCGACCGTGTAGCTCCGGTCGAGGACCCGATCGAGGGCGTGGTCGAGGTCCTCGTGATCGGCCTCAGCCAGGAAGCCGACCCGGCCGAGGTTGACCCCGAGCAGAGGCACGGAGGCGGCCCGGGCCAGCTCAGCGGCGCGAAGGATCGTGCCGTCGCCACCGAGCACGAGAACGAACTCGGTGCCCTGAGCAGCAGCCCTGTCGCTGTCCTCCTGCAGGCGCACCCCCGTGAGCCCGAGGTCGGCGGCCTCCTGCCGGAGGACGCGCACCTCGAGCCCGGCGCCGACCAAGCGGTCCACGGCGTGGCGTGCCGCACCGGCCACTGCGGTCCGACCGGTGTGGAAGAGGAGCAGGACGGCGCGCGTGGTCACGTCGAGCAGCCTGTCATCGACACGCGGGCACGGCGAGCAGACCACGTCGGGCGCGTCCCGCGGTACGCCGGTGCACGCCGAGTCTCATACCGGACCTTCCGCGATCGCCCGCAGCAGGAGCTGCTCGTCCAGGGCCGGCGCCGCGTCGGAGAGCCACAAGAAGTACTCCACGTTCCCGCTCGGGCCGGGCAGCGGACTGGCTGTGACCCCATGGACCCCGAGCCCGAGCTCCGCCGCCTGGCCGGCTACCCGCCGCACCGCCCATGCCCGAAGCTCCGGATCGCGCACCACGCCCCCCGAGGGCAGCCGTTCCCGACCGACCTCGAACTGCGGTTTCACCATCGGCAGCAGGTCAGCTCCGGCACGGGCGCAGCGGACGAGAGCGGGAAGCACGAGCCCGAGCGGGATGAAGGACACGTCGGCCACGACGAGGTCGACCGGAGCTCCTACTCGTTCAGGCTCGAGGGAGCGCACGTTCGTCCGGTCGAGCACGGTGACCCGGTCGTCGCTCTGGAGCGACCAGGCGAGCTGGCCGTAGCCCACGTCGACCGCGACCACGTGAGCGGCGCCCCGCTGGAGGAGCACGTCGGTGAACCCGCCGGTGCTCGCGCCCGCATCGAGGGCACGACGGCCGGACACGTCCAGGTCGAAGGCGTCCAGGGCGCCGGCCAGCTTGTGCCCACCGCGCGAGGCGTAGGAGGGGCCGGGCGGCTGCTCCACCAGCAGAGCGGTCGCGGCGTCCACAGCCGTTGCTGCCTTGGTGGCCGTCTGCCCGGCAACCTTGACGCGTCCGGCCGCGACCAGGTCTGCCGCCTGCTCGCGGCTGCGGGCCAACCCGCGGCGGACCAGTTCGGCGTCCAGTCGGGCTCGGCGAGCCAGCTCAGGCCTCGTCGAGAGTGGCGAGCGCGTCCTGGAGCTGCCGGTGTACGGCGTCGTAGACGTCGACGTGCCCTTGGACCGGCAGGCCCTCGAGCCCACAGAGCCGCTCGAGGGCACGCGTCACCTCGGGGGGACGCGCGCCGTCCGCATCCGTCGGCCTGGTCTGCGCGCTCACGAGCCGCCGGGGCTCGTGTCGCCGGACGTCGCGGGCGGGGTCGCCGAGGAGTCCTTGGCTGCGGTGTGACGCGCAGCCGTCTCGGTGCCTGTACCGGCGGCGGACGTGCTGCTGCTCGACGCTGCGCTGGCCGCCGATCCATCGCTCGTCGGCTTCGGGCTCGTCGGCTTCGGGCTCGCCGGCTTCGGGCTCGCCGGCTTCGGGCTCGTCGGCTTCGGGTTCGTCGGCTCGATGGTCGCCTGTCCCGGCTGAACTGTGGTGGCGGGGGCCGACGTCGTCGGCGCACCGCTGGAACCGCTCGATCCCGGCTTCGAAGCCGGGATGCTCTTGGTCGGCGCCTTCATGGCGCTCACGTCCGGCGCGGGCGGAACGCCGGCCGGCGTGGTCGTCCCGCTCGGGGTCCCCGTCTTCGCGGGGGTGGTGATCGTGGCCGAAGGCGCCCCGGCAGATGGTCCGTTGGCGACCGTCTTCGCGGCCGTCGAGGTCGCAGCAGCCGTCGACCTCCGGGTGGGAGTGGCCTTCGCCGGAGACGACGTCCCCGCGGTACTGCTGGTTGCCGTGGACTTCCTGGGCGTCGACGTGCGCGCGCGCGCAGATGTACCGGAACTCGCGGCGGTCGCGCTCGTCCTGCCCGCCGCACTCTTCGTCGCGGCAGTCCCGCTCGCCTTCTTCGCCGCAGTCCTCTTCACGGGAGTCGAGGTCGTCTTCGTTCCCGGGGCCTTCCTCGCCGTCGTCGTCTTGCTCGCAGCAGTCTGCTTCGCCGCGGTCCTTGCCGGCGCAGTGCTCTTCGCCGATGCGGTGGTCTTCTTCACAGCGGTCTTCCGGGCCGCCGACGTCCTCGCGGCCGGCGTCGCCTTCGCAGCAGCAGTCTTCCGAGCCGCCGACGTCCTCACGGCCGGCGTCGCCTTCGCAGCAGCGGTCTTCCGGGCCGCCGACGTCTTCCGGGCAGCAGTCGTCCGGGCCGCCGTCGTCTTGTTGGCGGTCGTCTTGTTCGCTACAGTCTTCGCGGTCGTCTTGTTCGCGACCGTCTTCTTCGCGGTCGTCTTCTTCGCGGTCGTCTTCCGCGCCGCCGGAGCCGTCTTGCCGGCACTGCGCGTCGCGGGCGCCGCGCGACCGGTGGTCACTCGGCTGGTGGTGGCCTTGGCAGCTTTGGCAGATCGCTTGGCGGAGCTCTTGGCCACCGCGTCAGCGGCGCCGGCGACTGCACCCGCTTTCGACGCCGCCTTCTCGACTGCCGCCTTCTTGCCCGACTTGCCGCTGCCGTCACGCCCGCCCGACGCCTTGCCGCGGCCGCCCTTGCCGCGCGACCGGACCGAAGAGCCGACCTGGCGCAGCTGGCGTTCGAGGTCGCGGATGCGGTCGGTCAGCTGAATCACCTCGTCAGCGGGGACGAGTCCGACGCGGGCGAGCGCTCGGTCGACCTCGAAGGTCACGAGCGCGATGACGGCCTCGCGGTTCTGGCGCGTCTGGGCCAACAGGTCCTCGGCCAGCCCGCTGACCTGCTCAGCAGTCGCCTCACCCTGGCTGACCAACGCCTTGGCCGCCTTGAGAGAGCGCTTGCGCGTCACCTCGGTGACTCCGCCGGCAAGGGCGAGGTAGCTCTTCATGGCATCACGCATGGGGGACCCCTGAGTCCTCGACGGCAGCGGACGGGCACGCTACCGCGGACGCCGCACGTACCGCAGTAGCGTGCACCGGGTCGTTGCACGTTCATCGATCTCAGGACAGGCGCCAGGAGGTGACGTGGCCACGCAGTCCGAGTGCGACCAGGCGGTGCGCGCCCTGATCGACCGGCTGCACTCGGTGGACCCCGACGTCCGCAGGAAGTACGCCCTCAGCAGGACCCTGTCGCTGAGGGTTCCAGATCTCGAGGTGGTCTTCCTCGCCGCGCTGAGGGGCGATCTCGTCGAGGACCTGCGCTGCATCGACGGTCACGACACCGAGGGTGCGCAGGTGCGGGTGTGCGTCGACAGCGACGACCTGCTCGACCTGCTGGAGGGCAGGACCGTTCCGGCTGTCGCGTGGGCCACGGGCAAGCTCAAGATCGAGGCCAGCATGCTCGACCTGCTCAAGCTGCGCTCCCTGCTCTGACCAGCGATCTCGCGGATCACGACCGCAGGGTCAGACCGGCGTCGGCGCACGCCCAGGCGAGCGCGGCCTCGGCACGCAGGCCGTCGTCGTCAGACCCGCCTTCGACCAGGATTCTGCCGGCGTCGTAGGTCGCGGTGCTGTCCCGGCACCGGGCGACTCCTTCCTCGACGAGGACGCGCGGGTGCGACTCGAGCAGGCCGCGCAGGTCTGCGCAGACATAGGTCGGCCGACTGCCGAGCGGCGCCCGCAAGAGCTCCTCGCGCCCGACGACGCCGGTCAGCACCAGCAGGCTGTCAGCCCCACCTCGTACGGCCCCCAGCACGTCCGTGTCGAGCCGGTCGCCGACGACCAGAGGGTTGGCGGAGCCCACCCGGGCCACGGACTCGGCGTGCAGGGCGGGGTCCGGCTTCCCCGCTACGAGCGGTACGAGGCCAGTGACGAGCCGGAGAGCCTCGACGAACGCGCCGTTGCCCGGGAGCGGCCCGCGTGGGCTCGGCAGAGTGATGTCGGTGTTGCCGACGACCCACAGGGCGCCTGTTCTCAGAGCGACGGCCGCCTCGGCGAGGTCGCTCTGGCAGGTGTCGGGCGAGAGGCCCTGAACGACTGCCGCGACCGGGTCGGCTCCTGCCTCGGCCACCGTCCGGACGGGACGAAGGTCGGCCTCGGTCACCTCGTCGACGAGGGCCTGCGTCCCCAGCACGAGGACGACGGAGCCCCCGGGCACCCCAGCGGCGACGACACGGACCGCCGCCTGCGCGCTGGTGACGACCTGCGCCGGCTCAGCCGGGATCTCGAGCGAGTTCAGTCGCTCGGCGACCTCGGTGGGCCGTCTCGAGGCGTTGTTGGTCACGAAGGCGACGTGCATGCCGGCGGTACGGGCTGCGCGCACCGCGTCGGCGGCGTGAGGGATCCCCTTGCCGTCGAGGTAGAGCACGCCGTCCAGGTCGAAGAGCGCCGCGTCGTAGATCTCGACCAGCGGCCGCGCTGAGGAACCCAGGTGCGACCCGCGCGGGTCGCTCAGCGCTGCGCTGCCGTCAGCGCCGCACGAGCCCCGCGCAGGGCCGTGGAGTAGTAGGCGATGTCCGGGCGCATCGCCGCGGCGAGGGCCAGGTGCTCGACGGCGCTCGGCAGGTCCCCGGCCTTGGTGGCGGCAAGGCCCAACCCGAACTGCGCGTAGTCGTCGGCCGGGTTCACCGACAGGATCCAGGTGAAGTTCTCCCGGGCCTCGTCATACATGCCCACGTCGAACTGCGCCCGCGCGAGCGCCTCGCGAACCTGGCGCGACTCGGGTTCAGCCTCGGCGCAGTGCTGGAGCAGCTGGACGGCGGCGTTGGTGTCGCCGCTCTCGAGCAGGTCCACCCCGCGGATGAACCAGTCGTACATCTCACCGGACGGCACGACGTCAGGCGGGGGCGGGGGAAGGTCGGAGAACGGGCGGGGTCGCTCCTCGTCCGGTGCCCGTGGGTCGTACCGGGGGTCGTACCGACTCTCAGACACGCTGGTCCCTCCTCGTCGTGCTCGTCGTGCGGCCCCGAAGCACCGGGCGCGCACCTACTCTCGCCGCATGAACGACGACACCGGCCAGAGCCCATCGCGTCCCGGCATCCCTCGTCCGAGCGGCCTGGTCCTCTCACCGTTTCGAGCCCTGCGCTTCGACCCTGCGGTCGCCGGCGACCTTCGAGACGTGACCTGCCCGCCGTACGACGTCATCGACGCCGACGAAGCAGCCTCCCTCGAAGCCCAGAGCGACGACAACGTCGTCCGGCTCATCCTCCCACGTGATGGCGTCTTCCCAGGTCAGGACAGGTACACGGGCGCGGCAACCCTGTTGCGGGCCTGGCGGGAGCGCGGGGTGGTCGCGCCGGACCCGACGCCGGCGCTCTACGTCTACGAGCAGGCGGACCCCGGTGGCCACGTGCAGCGCGGGCTCGTCGGGGTGCTCGGACTCAGCCCCCCCGAGGACGGGATCGTCCTCCCGCACGAGAACACCATGGCCGGCCCCGTGACCGACCGCCTGGCGCTCTACACCGCAGTGGGTGCCGATCTCGAGCCGATCTTCCTCGTGTACGACGGGGGAGGCGCCGCGAGTGACGCCGTCTCTTCGGTCGACGCCCCCGGTTCCGGTGACCTCCTCGTCGACGCCGTGCTGGGTGACGGCCTGCGTCACAGGCTCTGGGCCCTGACTGCGCCCTCGACGCTCAGGGCAGTCGCCGAGGACCTCCGCGGGCGCAAGGCGCTCATCGCAGACGGCCACCACCGCTACGCCACCTATCTCCGGCGCCAGCAGCTGCGCCATGAGGCCGGCGACGGCGCGGGCCCGTGGGACGGGGGTCTGTGCCTGCTCGTCGACGCCACGTCCTTCGGCCCAGAGGTCCACCCGATCCACCGATTCGTGCCGGGGGTGAGCGCCAGGGAACTGGCCCGCCTCGCCTCGCGGGGCATGGTCGTGCGCCAGGTGGACGCCTCGCTGGACCACGGGCTGGACGCACTCGCGCTGGCTGGCGAGTCGGGCCCGGCCTTCCTGCTCGTCTCCGGCGAAGGCCGGGAGCTCCACCTCCTGAGCCAACCCGACCCGGGCGGCCTCACGGCAGCTCTCCCGCCCGGAGGCTCGGCGGCCTGGGCCGAACTGGACGTCAGCGTGCTGCACGCTTACGTGGTGCCTGCCCTGTGGGGGCTTCCCGACGACGTCGAGCACGTCGGCTACGCGCACGAGGTCCAGTCGGCGGTGCGCGCCGCCACGCAGACGGGGGGTACGGCAGTGCTGCTCAACCCGACCCCCGTGCAGGCGGTGGCCGCTGTCGCCGCCGCCGGGGAACGGATGCCCCGCAAGTCCACGCTGTTCACGCCGAAGCCACGCAGCGGCGTGGTCATGCGCGATCACCGCGACGCCTGAACGGTCACCGGGCGGCCGGTGGCTCGTGGTGCGGCACCGGCTTGCCCGCTCGAGCACCACCTTGGCCGGCCGTACGCCCCCGCTCGCCGCTCGGGTCTCATCGCGGGCTGCCGACCGCCTTGCGCAGTCGGCGAAGGGCGCTGGCCTCCACCTCGCACCGGCTCGCCGCTCCCCCGCCGACCCGCCAGAACCGACGTCGCAGCGCCCCCTCGACCTGGACCACGTCGCCATCGGTCAAGCCTCGAGCGGTGCGGCGCAGCCCTGGCGCCCAGGCGATGCAGTCCACCGTGTCGACAGTCGCTGTCCGTACACCGGGGACGGTCCTGACGGGGCGGTCCACGACCACCCGCCAGGAGACCAGCAGGTCCCCACTGGGCAGCTCCCGCTCCTGCGGAGACCCTGAGACGCGTCCCACGACCAGCACCTCGTTGCGTGCGTCGACCGGGTCCTGCCGCTCCTGCTTGTCCTTCGCCACGCCCGGGCCCCTTCGTCGTCCGTGACCGGCGTTCGGCCACTGCCTACGATGCGCCGGACCGGCCGGCTTCTCGCCGGACGCGGACCAGGTGTGGACGGAGATGGCATGGACGGTCAAGGTGTGGATAGCCGGGCCCGAGGCGCCCTCGGGCCGCTCGGTGCTACGGCTTTGGGCAGCGAGGTCCACCTGCTGGACACGCAGATGGGCGGCTACGACGGCATCACCGCCGCCTACCTCATCCGGTCCTCACGTCCAGCGCTCGTGGAGACCGGTGCCGCACGCAGCGCTGCGCTGATCGTCGAGGAGCTCGCGGCTCTGGGGATCGGCCCCCGGGACCTCGCGACCATCGTCGTGACGCACATCCACTTGGATCACGCCGGTGGCGTGGGCGACCTGGCCGCGGCCTTCCCGGAGGCCGAGATAGTGGTCCACGAACGCGGAGCCCGCCACCTCGTCGATCCGGCGCGCCTGCTGGCGTCTGCCCGCCGGGTCTACGGCGACGTGCTGGACAGTCTGTTCGGGGAACTGCTCGCGACTCCAGCGGAGCGGGTGCGCGCACTCGGAGCCACGGGTGAGGTCGACCTTGGCGACGGCCGGCGCCTGACCAGTACGTTACTCCCCCGGCCACGCCTCCCATCACGTCGGGCTCCTGGACTCCTGGACCGGTGACCTCTACGTGGGAGACGCCGCGGGCATCTACGTCGCCGAGGCCGATCTTGTGCGGCCGGCGACCCCGCCACCCGACTTCGACCTCGACCTCTGCCTGTCCAGCCTGATGACGTTCCAGGAGCTCGCGCCGAAGCGACTGCTCTTCAGCCACTACGGACCGGCAGACGACGTGGGGGGCGTGCTCGAGCGCAGCGCAGAGGAGCTGCAGCTGTGGGTCGAGCTGGCTCGGGGTTGTCGTGAGCGCGAGCTCGACCTCGACCACGCAGTCGCTGCCGTGCGAGAACGGACTGCTGATCGCTACGCAGCCCTGGAGGATGACCCGACGGGCAAGTGGCAGGCACTCAACAGCGACGCGGCAAACCTGACCGGCATCTTCCACTGGCTGGACCGGACGGAGGACGCTGCTCGGGGCTGAACGGCCCGGTCACCGTACCTCGCCCAGCGGTCCGAGCTAGTCGAACAGGCGCAGGGGTCCGTGCTCCTCGCCCGGGCCCCGATCCTCCCCCGAGCCGTCGCTCGGGACGACTGGAGCCGGTCCGGCGTCTCGCGGGTCCTCGTTCGGCGTGGCCTCGAGGAACGCGGGTGGGACGACCTTGCCGGGCCCGGACCCCACCGCGCCGGACTCTCGGACGTCCGCCAGCTCGTCAACGGGCGGGATCGAGCCTTCCCGGATTGACGAGGTCTCGACATCGGGTTCAGGTTCATTTGGAACCGGGCCGGGTCTCACTCCATAGGTTTCCCTGATGTAGGCCGCCAGGTCGGCATCTGGCTCGACCTCGCCCTGACCCCCGGTCTCGTCCTCTGCACCATCCGCGAGGTCAAGGAGCTCGACGCCGTCTAGCTCGAGGAGCCTGTCGACCGCATCAGTGGCCTCGGAGTCGTCGAGCTCCACCACGCGGGCGAACCACTCCCGCGCCTCATCCGGTCTGCCCGCCCCCGTGAGAGCGTCTGCGTAGGCGTACCAGAGGCGTCCCGCCCATGAGCGCTTGGCTGACGTCCGAAGAGCCGGCTCCTGGAGCGTCAGCACAGCAGCCTCCGCCTGCCCCATGTCAGCGCGAGCCCCGGCCAGCACGATGACGAGCTCGACCCTCTCGTCCTGCGGTAGTCCGGACACGGCCGGATCATCGGCATGGGCCAGGGCGCGCTCGGGCCGCCCCAACGCCCTCTCGCAGTCAGCGAAGACCGCGAGATGATCGGGACGTCCCGTGATGCGACGCGCGGCCCGGAGCTCCGCCAGGGCTTCGGTCCACTGCTCCATCGCGTAGGCCGCCAAACCGACAGCCTCTCGCACCACACCGATGCGGGCAGTCATGGCTCGAGCGGCCCGCGCGTGCGCGAGCGCGTTCTCAGGCTCGTCATCGAGCAGCCGCCCCGTCATGACCAGGTGCTTGGCAACCAGTTCGGCTGCTTCCCTGCTCAGGGAGCGCAGCTCCTTCCGCGCGTCCGGGTCGAGGGCCCGCGGGTCGACATCGTCGGGGAGCGCTACCCGGGTTGCCTGCCTGCGCTGCTCCCGACGGGGGTCGTACTCACGCTGCTCGATGGCCTCGCGTCGGGACCGAGCCGCGCGGTCGCTGCCACGATCGCCCTGTGGCCCGGTCGACGTGGCACCGCGTCCGGGCTTGTCGCGCGTCGGACCTCGGGAACCGCCGGTGGGTGGACCGGGCAGAGTGCCTGTTGTGGGTTCGACTCGGTCTTCTCGCGGGGTCGATCGTGCGGGATGGGGCGGTCCAGACGTCGGGACACGATGTGTCGACTTCTCGCTTCCTCGATTCGTCGGTGCAGACGGGGCGTCAGGTCCCTGTGCCGGTTGCGCACCGACGGCCCCCGTCGATGCCCCGCGGGACGCGGTCCTGTCGCGCGGGAGACTGTTCACCGGCGGATCCCAGCTGGGGCGGTCCCCGAACTGACGCGCCTGTCGGGCTCCGCGGTCCTGTCCATGGCCTGCAGGCAGCCCCGGCACCGACATCGCTGATCCAGCGCCGGCTGCGGCTCGGCGGGGCGTCGCCTCACGAGCTCCGCCACCCTCTGGACGGTAGCGGTCGCCGGCCTTGCCTTGACCGGACCCCACGACGCCACGGCTGACGGGGTCCGGCCCGCCCCCCGCCGCCCGCCCCGAGGCGGAAGTACGGGAGCTGGAGTTCTTCGCCGCCGCTCGCCCATCAACTGGGCGGTCAGACGCTGTCTGAGCCGGGGCGCCATGACTGCTCATCGGCCGCCCCGAAACAGCCGCACCCGAAGCCGGCCGTCCCGAGACCGGCCTTGCGGTAGGGCCGGGACCGCGCGGGCGGCCGCTGTCCCGGGCCCTTCGTGCGTCGTCCGTGGCCCCCTGGTCCCCGGAGCGACCGGGGCGAGCACCGACGCCCGCCGCTTGCGACCGCGCGCTCGACTTCCGCTCGCCAGGGGACTGCTGCCCTCCAGCACGGCGACCACCTCCACCCACGGACGCACCCCTGTCCGGCCCCTTGCTTCGGCCAGCCGATGCAGAAGAAGGCGGTGTGTCCACACCCGGGCGTCCATCCTGCTTAGCGTGCTTCCGACCTCCCTCGGCAGCGCCGGCGCGGTCCGGACCTTCGTCCCGTCGAGGTGAGCTGCCCGGCGCACCTCGGCCCGCGGCCCGCTCCTGGGGTCGGCTCTCCTTCCGAGGCGGGGAGCTCCGAGGTGCCGATCCCACTCCCGCCTTCCCCGACCCCCGCCCGCCCACGGGCGGGGTCGTTTGGCGCTGACTGTCACCAGGATCGGGCACTAACGCACTCCTTCTCACCAGGGTAAAGACCCTGAAACGCGACGAGGGCCATGCACAATGTGCATGACCCTCGTCAAAGTATGTCCGGCGACGTCCTACTCTCCCACACAGTCTCCCGTGCAGTACCATCGGCGCTGAAAGGCTTAGCTTCCGGGTTCGGAATGG
>JAABUN010003583.1_pt1 | contig 23634 bp, 23 predicted proteins | sample 5559311 | NCBI WGS metagenome assembly JAABUN01 (sample SAMN10711877, study PRJNA513370) | rock metagenome | isolation source: Antarctica rocks | place: Antarctica: Victoria Land, Siegfried Peak sud
TTAGCTTTTCAAGTTCTGCGGAACTGATTTCTAATTTTGTAAGCATCTTTTTGAAAGTGGTATTTCAAAGGTGCTTACTTTTTTTAGATTATTCAGCATTGCACAATCTTACAAGGCGTAAAGTATAATATGTTTCCTCCTGGTAGCTGATAGCTGATTGGGGCTAGCTGATAGTAGAAGCTTCTATTGATCGTTAACATGATAGTGAAACATTACTCCCTTAACTTTTCACCTTCACTTTTTGCCGGACTAATTGTGGTGTCTTTATTCAATCCTAATTCTTTTTGTTTTTCGGCAGAAGAATTTTCAGGTGTTATGCCAAAGCGCAACATCCAGGAACGAATACCTGTTTTAGCTTCTTTCCATAAATTGGTTGGTCGCTTATAGCCATAAGCTCTATATTTGCCTGGCGTAACTTTTCCTTTATAGCTTACAAAATCCTCAAAGTCTTTTACCCAGTTTTGAAAGGATTGCATAAATTCTCTTTCCGCGATCATGTCTTCAGCCTGGTTTTCGCTGTATTTTTTTCCTTTACCGGTAGTGCAATGTGCCCACAAATTATCAGGCACTTCTACACCGCCATAGCGGCATTGCCACACCAACGGAGCGTAAGCTTCTCTTTCGTTCTCAAAAGGCTCTTCATCAGGAGCAAAATAATTTTTGTGCTGTAAAATTATTGGCCTGCCGGTTTCATCTATTTCATCACCGCCCTCATCCCCATAACAAAAGAAACCTGCTGTTCTGCCTTCTAAATGATTAATGCTTATCTCTTTCCATAACTCTGTGTTTTCAAGCGCTATTGCTTTTTCAGGATCTTTATGGTCTATCAGTTTTTCATCAGGGTTGCCGCCATTCATACATACCAAACGGTCGAATAGTAATTTCAAATTGCTGCTTGGCGCATACCAGTTAATAGGACCAATAATTGCCCACGCATCTGCCATATCAAGGCGTGCATATAGGTCCATTTCCCACATAAGGTCTTTTTCCATCCAGCTTCCTTTCTCATAACAATTACAGGGCCATACACAAAGTGCCATAGAAGTAGACACGCAGGCATTGCAGCTTTGAATTTTCGCGCGCCCGTAAACGTTGCCTAGGTCTTCATAATCAATTTCCCAATCCTGCGGCAGCATCACTGCCATTTTCAGCATCAAAGTCCTTGATTTGCTATCCACTCCAGGACAGTTATACTGCCTCCTTTCCGAACCGGAAATAATCAACACTCTGAAAGGCCGCTGTTCCGGTGGTAATGTAGCGTTATCATCATTTGGTTTCATACTATTAAAGTTTGTGTTTGCTGATAAGCGATTTGTATAATTTCAGCAAATGTTCCTGTGAGTATCCAAGGTAATATAAGAGCCAAATACGGAAAAATATCACCTGCATTTTGTAAATACCATTATCATGGTATTTACGTGCCGATGTGGTAACGGCGGCATTCATCACTTTAAACTTTCCGTATTTTTTTAACCGGTGAATTATTTCCTGATCTTCCATAACTAATAAATCTTCTCTGAAGCCACCGCTTCTTAAAAATAATTCTTTGGTAACAAACAGGCTTTGGTCACCAAAGCGAACAGCATTTACATTGAACTTCGTAAACCAGCAGTTGGCTTTTAAAAACCAGTGTTTATAATCAAAGGCAAGCCTGAAACATCCGCTTATGGCTCCTGTATTCAGTGTATCTATAATATACTCTATAAAGTTTTGCGGGGGGATGCTGTCAGCATGAAGAAAATAAAGAATTTCACCGGTTGCCATTGATGCACCTTTATTCATTTGTGCACCCCTTCCTTTGCGTTCGCTTAGTAAAGTTATTGCCCCGCAATCATTGGCAATAGCAACTGTTTTATCTGTACTCCCACCATCAACCACAATAATCTCGATTTTATCCAATCCTGTAGCTGCAAGCGTTTTGCCGATAGTTTGTGCTATTTGTTCAGCTTCGTTATATGTTGGAATAATGATGCTGATCATGCTTTGATAACTCCGATAAAATTAAGGCTATTAAATCCTGAACTGATGGACATTGTTCAATTTTTTCTTTGCCTAGAAAGAGTGTGCCTGTTTCTCCTTCTTTATAAAAAATAGCAGGCAGACGTGCATCCGAATTATAGTTTTTATGAAATTCATCTTTATGCAGAAAATTGTTTGTACGGGTAGCATTTCGATGAAGTTTTTCCATTCCTGTTTTATTGATATATTTCCATAAGTTAATGAGCATAATGTGCAATTGTAAGTAGAGGGCGATATAATTTTGTGAGCGAAGCCGGCAACAGAACTGAACAAGCCACTGTCAGCATTATAAACAAAAATCAGTTGTTGAATAGTCATTCTATTAATTTAATTGATGCCGCAAAAGGCTATCAGCCGTCAGCGATCAGCTATCAGTAGATCAATGTGTATTAAGTTTCCTCCTGATAGCTGACAGCTGACGGCTGATAGCAAAAGCGACAATTTAAGGTTGACATAACACTAGTTCATCCGTTTTAAATCTTTTTCTTCATCTACATCATTTAAAACCGGCAAAAGAAAATAGCTAAGATTAAGATGATTGCAGATTGTAATAGTTGTATTAAAAACCGTTTCAGTGCTCCAGGCAATGTTTTCAAATAATAGTGGGTGAAGTGATTTCATCCCTAACAAATAATATCCTCCATCCGTGGCAGGACCAATAACAATATCATTCTTATTCAATGTAGCAAAAGCTTGCTCAATAATATTTTGGTCAATTTCAAAACAATCCGTGCCAATAATAACAGCTTTAGCAGTGCCATTAGTAAATGCATCTTCAAAAGCATTCATCATTCTTTCGCCTAAGTCATTGCCTTGCTGTGTTGCTTTCATATAACCATTCCATATATCATCTTGTTCCGTGTAGTCTGAATAATAAACAATCTTATCGCATTGCAATTGTTTGGTAACAGAATAAGTATATGCAACTAAATTTTTATAAATCCGGAATGCGTTATCATTACCCATAGTGGCGGCAAGTCTTGTTTTAACTTTGCCATACAAAAGGTTTTTGGTGAAAATGATCAAAAGATCCTGCTTCATAATGCTGTAATCGTTTGATAAAACAATTCGCTTAATTTTTTATCTGCCTTTCCTGCCACTTCTATAATTTCCCTGATGTTAACAGGTTTTAAATTATCAGGGTCACATTCATCGGTAACAACAGAAACAGCAGCACAAGGCAGTTTCAGGTGATTGGCTGCAATTACTTCCGGCACAGTTGACATACCCACTAAGTCTGCGCCAATAATTTTAAGGTAGCGGTATTCTGCTCTTGTTTCAAGGTTAGGACCATTAACAGCTGCATAGACACCTTTCTTTAAATTGAGATATAATCCTGCTGCTTTTTGATGTAACAGGTTGTTTAATGTCGCATCATAAGGTGCACTCATATCTGGGAAACGCGGCCCTAATTCATCAATGTTTTTGCCGGTTAAGGGATTGCCGGATTGCAGGTTGATGTGGTCTTCTATTAAAACAAGGTCGCCTTTTTTAAAGCTGTTGTTAATGCCACCGGCTGCATTTGATAACAACAATTTTTGAACGCCCAGCAGTTTCATCACCCGCACAGGAAAAACAATCTGCTGCATGGAATAGCCTTCATAAGCATGAAAACGTCCCTGCATTACAAGAATATTTCTACCTGCTGTTGTTCCATAAATCAGGTTGCCTTTGTGAAACTCTACTGTAGCAACAGGAAAGCCAGGTATTTGTGAATAAGGAATGGTTTGTTGAACATTAATATAATGTAACAGTTGATGTAAACCTGTGCCAAGAACAATTCCAATCTGAGGCTGGATTATCTTTTGTGCGATTAAAAAGTCTCTTGCTATTGTAAAGTTCTCCATTTTATATTTTTATGTTACCGTTCCACCACAACTTGAGCCTGATCCTGCTGTACATCCATAACAATGTTGCCCTACAATTATGTTCCTGTTATTGAGTGTACCGGTATTGAATTGAGAAATATGCTTTGAAGAACAAGCTACTTTTAAATCAAGCATCTGGTTAAAATCGCAATCATATAAATATCCATCCCAGCTTATTGAAATAGTATTGCGGCACATCACATTTGCCGCTGCAACAGGGTTATAAGAACTCACTAACTTTTCCATGTATTTCTCATAGTTTCCGCTTTGCAATAAGTAATCTAAAAAGCGACTGATCGGCAGGTTGGTAATGGCAAATAAATTATTAAACTCAATGCCATACTGCTTCATCAATGACAGCTTATATTCCTTTTCAAGGGAATGCTGTGATGCAGGTAAAAATGCGCCCGCGGGATTATACACAAGGTTTAAGATCAAGCCGGAACCTTCTTTACCATAACCCATTTCATTTAACAGTTGTAATGCCTTAATGCTACTTTCAAACACTCCATCACCACGCTGCCTGTCTGTTCTGTCTTTTGTATAAAAAGGAAGAGAAGAAACTACTTCTATGTTGTGCAGTTTGTAAAATTCAGGAAGGTCGTAATATTTTTTGTTTGCCATTATAATCGTCAGGTTACAGCGAACAATTACATGCCTGCCTAACTTAATAATTTCTTCTACAAACCATCTGAAGCCTGGATTCATTTCAGGAGCGCCGCCGGTTATATCAACTATCTGCAACTCAGGATTGTTCTGTAATGCAGCCAGGCATTGGTGCATAGTTTCTCTGGTCATAATTTCTTTTCGGTCTGGCCCGGCATCTACATGGCAATGCTTACATACCTGGTTGCACATTTTACCCACATTAACCTGGAAGACCTGTACTCCGGACGGCTTCAAAGGATACAATCCGCTTTCTTCCAGCTTCTGTTGAAAGGGAACTAAGCTATAATCACCGGTTTGTCCATGATCCAATATAGCTAACTGTTCGTTAACATCTGCCAGTAAACTATGTTGCGCTTGTAATGATTTACTCATGCTTACATTGCTATTTCTTTCACTTTATTCATCATTTGTACGCCATGCACTAAAGATGCACCGCCACGAATGGCGCAGGCAACATGTACCGCTTCCATCATCTGACCTTCACTCCAGCCTTTTTCAAAAGCATCACTGCTGTAGGCATCAATACAGTAAGGACATTGCACAGCATGCGAGACGGCTAAAGCGATCAGGGATTTTTCTCTTGCAGTTAATTCACTGTCTTTAAAAACTTCTCCGTAATAGGAAAAAAACTTCTCGCCCATGTCTTTTTGAAAGTCTGCTACATTACCAAACTTCTTTAAATCTTCTGAATTGTAATAGCTGTTCATATTTTTTATTTTATTAAAATACAATAAAAAACATATTTTGTTTAAATAATCTGGTGGTATGTAAAGCGAAGAGGGAACGACCTGTGAGGTTTCTAAAAACCTCACAGGTCTTGATGCAGGATACAACTTGTATTTCAGACCTGTGAGGTTTTTAGAAACCTCACAGGTCGTTCCTCCGTTTACTTTGTTGTAAATTAGTAATTCTTGTGTCTTAAAGGTAGCACTGATTGCTGATTGATGATAGCAAAAATTAATAACCAGTTTATAACAAACAAATATCTGATCAGTAAAAACTGACCAGGCATCGTTTAAGTAATTGCCGGGTTATTAAAATGTTTCAATTAAATAGTTGGTGTACCACCGGTAACCTGAACAGTTGAACCGGTCATATAACTTGAATCCTGTGAAGCAAGCAATACATAAATCGGGGCAAGTTCAGCGGGCTGACCAGCTCTTTTCAGCGGTACATCCTGGCCGAATGATTTTACTTTTTCAGGTGGCATGGTAGAGGGAATGAGCGGTGTCCAAATCGGACCCGGAGCTACACAGTTAACACGAATTCCCTTTTCAGCCCATAGTTGGCCAAGACTTGAGGTGAAATTTTGAATAGCCCCTTTTGTAGCCGCATACGCAACTAGTATGGGAGAAGGTTTATATGCATTAACTGAGGTTGTATTAACCACTGTGCTACCTGGTTTAAAATGCGGTTCTGCTGCTTTGCACAAATAGAACATAGCGAAAATGTTTGTTCTGAAAGTGTGATCGAGCTCTGCAGCCGATAACTCCTGGAGCGATTCGTGAGACATTTGAAAGGCGGCATTATTTACCAGGATATCAATTGTGCCAAATTCTTCCACTGCCCGATTTATTATTTGTTTGCAATGTTCTTCATCACAAATATCCCCTGGCAATAAAACGGCTTTTCTGCCAGCTTCCTCTATATATTTTGCTGTTTCTTTTGCATCTTCATGTTCATCAAGATAAGAGATCAGTACATCGGCTCCTTCGCGTGCAAATGCAATTGCAACCGCCCTCCCTATGCCTGAATCTCCTCCTGTTATAATTGCCTTTCTTCCGATTAATTTACCTGATCCTTTGTAGGTTTTCTCTCCATGGTCTGCATCAGGTGTCATTTCCTTTTCAGTTCCGGGGGGAGTCTGAGGGTCATCAGAGTAAGGAGGTTTAGGATGTTGTTCAACTGGATTTTGCATGTTTTGCTTTTGCGTAGTTGTCATGATTAAAAGATTTTAATGTATAATATCTATTTGATTCAGATACTATGCCATGGGAAATTCTTATTCAGAATAGTTATTTTTTGTTGGCGGTATGTTTATTTGTAGAATAATATTCCTCTTTAAGTAATGTTGTATATATTTTGTAGCACTACGGCAGACAGCTTTGGTTTTGGTTAGAAGGTTGATAAGTATCTCCATTCATGATTTTGCACACCTTAAAACAAAAAAGTTACCAGGGGAAGCCTGGTAACTTTTTTCAGCAAGTATTAAAGCTGCGGTTGTTAATTACGTTTTTAATTAAAACAATCATTCTCTATTTATCTTTCAAACGATTTTCTGCAACATATTTCTTGTGACCTTTTTTATCTACGTAATAATATTTTGACTGACCATCTATATAAATCTTTTCTCCGTTTGGCCCTTGTTTATCATCGTATATTCGATCTACTACAGCTGACTTGCCTTTCGAGGCTATTTCAGCGGTTTTGTTTCCAACCTTCTTTGCTCCTTTACTAACGGCTTTACCTGTTTTATGCGCAGCTCTTTTTAAATCATTTCCTACAGAAGTTGTGTCCTGTGCCTGCACATTAACGGCGGAGATAAGCGTTAAATAGACAGCAGTAAAATAAACAAAAAATTTTTTTTTCATGGTTGTATTCTTTTATGTTCTTTCCAGAAAACAAATCCTGTGCCTAAGAGCATTGCCCGTCTTAGTTATTAGGTTTTCCAAAGTCTGGTTTCCTGTGAGAGAAGTGCCAACCCATACATTGCCTGATTTTAGCGTGTCTATTTTGAAGAGCAATATCTATAGTATTGATTTCCTTCGGCTTTCCAACTGATCCGGTGTTAACTGCATGACGGAATGATTTTGAATTACCTTAATCAGCAGAGAGAATTCTGTGATAGGGTTTATGTGTATGTCCAAAACACATAATGTCAGCATCGGCCTGTTCCATTATTCGCAGCATACTTTTCTCTTCCCTATCCTCGCAAAGATATTCATTGATCTTCCTGGGACTTCCATGTACCAGCAGCAGGTTGAGCTTGTCTTCACTAAGCTGGAATGCTACTTTTATATGTGCTGGCAGTGTCCTGAGATACTTTCTTTCTTCCTCCTTCATAATTGAATTAGTAAATGATATCGAGATCTTTCCCATGTTCTTTTCCGCTTCAGTTTTATAAGCACAGCCGCAATCATTACTCATTCTGCCAATGCCAAAATCATAATTGCCTGCAATGGTTGGAATTTTTCTTCGCTTAATCTCATTAATCACTTCATTAGGCCAGATGTTATATCCAACAAGATCGCCACGGCAATAAATAATATCAGGATCTCTCTTATCAACATCATAAAAAAAAGCTTCCAGGGCTGGAGGGTTAGCGTGGATATCACTAAATAATGCAATTTTCATTGTATCATTATAATTTATGTTGCTATGCTTAAAAATGATGATAATGTTATCTGAACAATAAAATTTTATGGCATGTTTAAAACGACCTCTCCAGCCGGATCTTTATCCCCTTTTAACACTTGAAAATATCTGCCTGATAAACGTAGTCTTATTTGATAATAAGCTTCATACTCAGCAGCTCCCTTGTCATCTGTTTTAAAAGATAACACGGCTTCCGGATTTACTACTGCACTTTTCTGATCTGATAAATACAGCGTATAAGTGGTAAGAGTTGAAAGTTTGCTCAACATAAGTACCAGTTCATCAATACCTTCTATGGTTCTTACTGTTGCAACTCCTCCTATACCTGGTACTGGTACAGTACCTTTAGGTGTAAGCCGGAAATTTGAGGGCATGATTGGTTTATACGATTCAAGCTTAGAACCACTTTTAGTTCCTTCCGGCACGGCACCCACTGCATAAATCAAAGCCTGGGGTGCTTGCCCGCTCGCTATTTCATTAATCTTTGTATTGGTTTTGGTATCAATAACAGTTACGGCATCTCCGTTTTCCAATCCGATATATATTTTGCTGCCATCGCCTGACGGCCATACGCCGTGTGGGCTCATGCCTGCAGGTATAGTTGCCACTAACTGAAGAGTACTGCGATTATAAACTTTCACTACATTTTCACCACCTACCGTTACATAGGCATACTCACCCGCGGCGCTGCCACTATAACGGGATCCGCCACCTGAGCCGGCAAAATTAACATGGTTAGTGCCAGGGCCTGTTTCGATAACACCAATCGTTTCAAAAGTCACTGCATTTACCACGCTTACTTTACCAATATCTTTATGAGTAAACCAAACCTGGGTGCCATCAAAAGTAGCAGCAATATTGGGAGAAAAAGGACTAACAGTAGGCACACGTTTAATAATGCCATACGTTTTAGTATCTATCACATCCATTTCAGAAGTAAATGAGTGATTGACAAATGCTACTTTTCCATCAGGGCGAAAAACAATCATGCTGGGGCCTGATGCCGTTTTTATTGTTTTATTTCCTTCATTGTTCTCATATCAATCACAGATACATAGTCTTCTCCTCTAACAGCAAGCCAGAACTGGTTTCCGTCAGGAGTTAAAAAAGCCTTCGTGGGGATTGCGGCCAACGTACACCTTGCCACTTATTTCATTGGTAGGCAAATACACAAAACTTACAGAATTTGTAAGGGTAGAAACGACCCCCAGGGTTTTATTGTCTGGTGAAATTCCCAATCCATGTACGTTTGCCTCATGGTCATACAAGGGGCTAAAATCATGTGGCCGGGCATCACCAAACCGGATTACACCTAATAGTTTGTCTGTAGATGGATCAATTACTGAAACGGTATTGGAACTTTGGTCTGCGGTATATACACGATCTTGGTTACTCACTATAACCGGTCCCTTATCTACGGGAACAGACGGATATTGATCATCCTTCTTACAGGCTGTTAGCAGCGTACTTCCTAACAGGACAATCAATAGAATATATTTACTAAAAAAATCCTTCGGCGTTTTCACGTACAATGTGAACATCATATTATTTTGTTATTAATGATTAGTGATAGTTTATTTGGTAAAGTAACATTTGCATCTGACATAGAGAGTGGTAACTTTATTTAAGCGCATACCGGAGATTAATCCGCATAATTGTTTTGCGCAGCTTTGTAATAAAAATTAAAAGCCAGTTCATCATTGATATAAAACTAATGCGTTGGCTGCAAGCGAAAAGAAATTAACATATAAAAGGAAATCTCTTTCATTTATTAATAACCAAGTTAAGCAATTTTGCAATTGTTAATTAAAGAAAACGTATACCAATTTGATGCCTGACGTAGAGAGCCAGATTGGGGAACTTTCAAATCAAATGGATGCTGTGTATGTGTGGTATTGTGATTTGTTTAATTCAGCAAATAATCTGCCACTTGTTTTAAATCTCTCACCATTCCACATAATTATATCTAAGCCATAATGTTAAGTGAATAACCCACCGCTATAGTAACGGCTCAAAATTTTAAAATTTCGTGCATGCACCTCGATAATATATATATAAAATGGATGCTATCACATCATACACTTGCAGCAGTATTATATAAAATGATGTGTTATATTTGATTGTAATATTTATCACACGTAAGTAAATTAATATACATGGATAGCCAAAATAAAACTAGCGACGGCAGCAAATTTAATAGAAGAATGTTTTTAAATGGCATATTGCCCATTGTTGCAGGTGCGGCAACTTTGCCATCATGGGCTGCTGAGGCACCTTTCAAAAAAATAGAAGGACAGGATTTCCCTAATACGGATAGTTTTCCAGGACTTATTACAAGAGAAAAAGAGCCGGTAAATTTAGAATTTCCTTTTCCAACGTTGAATAGCCGTATAATACCCAACAACCGTTTTTTTATCCGGACACATTTTCCATTACCAAAAATTGATGTGGCATCGTGGGAACTTTCCATCGAAGGAGAGGTTCGAAAAGAATTTAAAATAAATTATGACGAGCTCAGGAAGCTGCCTTCAAAAACGATTATGGCTACTATTGAATGTGCAGGTAACAGCCGGTCGTTTTTAGTCCCAAAAGCAAAAGGGCTTCTTTGGGAACAGGGGGGAATAGGGAATGCTGAATGGACAGGTGTGCCATTATCAGTACTACTCGATAAGGTAGGAATAAAAGACGGAACCATTGAAATTATTCTGGAAGGTAAAGATCAGGGTGAGGTAACCGAAGAACCTAAATCGCCGGGTATCATTCATTTTGCCCGAAGTTTATCCTTAGCAAAGGCCCGGCAACCAGAAGTGTTAATTGCATACCAGATGAATGGAAAAGATCTTTCCCTTGAGCATGGTTTTCCTGTACGAGCTATCATCCCAGGGTACTACGGCATGGCATCAGTAAAATGGCTCACACGCATAACGGCAACGGCTAGCCCATATCAAGGATACTGGCAAACATTAGAATATGCTTACTGGAAAAGAAAAGACGGCTTACCAACACTTACAGCGGTAACATCAACTCAGGTGAAATCGGAAATTGCCCGGCCTGTGTTGCATGAGATTATTGCCGCCGGAAAACCATATAGAATATTTGGGGCGGCATGGGCAGGAGATAGTGAGATACAACAGGTTGAAATAAGTACAGATAATGGTATAACATGGCTAATCGCTACACTGCTCGATAAAGCTATTCCGTTTGTATGGCGTTTTTGGGAATATAATTGGATTGTTTCTACTGTTCCTGGGCGTTATAAGCTACTGTCAAGAGCCACTGATAAACAAGGTAATGTTCAGCCACAGAAACATGATCCATACAGAAGAAATTACATGGTTAATTTCATTGAATCAATTGAGATTGAAGTTGAATGAGGAGCTTAGATTCAACTACTATTAGCTGTGGCAGGGATTGGAGGACTCGTTGCGGACTAGTAAATTATGCCCAGCATCGGATAGTATTGAAAGTAACACTACTTAAGAAATCCAGGATTCGAAAGAACTGTACATACCTTCACAAATAAACAGCTAAATGATTTGATCCACCAACAAGCTTTCCGCAAACTTGATAGACACGATCGTTTCAATATCCTTCCCTATCTGTATTTTCATTGACCCATCAAAAGTAATTTTATCTATCACTTTTATTTTAGTGCCGATACTAACTGACAACTGCTGCAAGTATTGTAGGAATATCGAGGAAGTATCTTTTACTGCTGCAACCTTACAGGTTTCTCCAACTTCAACCATTGACAACAATGTTTTAATAGAGTTCGGTAATTGACCGTTTGATTTTGGGATAGGGTCGCCATGTGGGTCATATTCCGGAGAACCGAGAAACTTGTCTAATCGTTCTACAAGACCTTCGTCTTTTATATGTTCCATCTGCTCTGCAATTTCATGAATTTCATCCCAGTTATACCCTAACTTATCTTTTAGAAACACTTCCCAAAGACGGTGTTTTCTAACAACAAATAAAGCTGTTTTCAGACCTTTCTCTGTAAGCTTTGCTCCTTTGATTTTATCATATTGTATCATTTTTTTAGTAGTAAGCTTTTTAAGCATGTCAATTACTGAAGCAGGATTGTTGCTTAACCCATCCGCAATTGACTTTACACTTACTTTATCAACACTCTCCTTGCTAAGGTGATAAATAGTTTTAAGATAGTTCTCTTCTGAAAATGTTGGCATCGCATAAATCTTGTTATTATAAAGATAACAATTTCAGGGAAAGATTTTAAATTAGATATACCTAATTAAATGTATTTGGTAATTCAAATTATTTTATTATTTTTACTCTAATTATAAATATATGCGATATCTTATTACACTAATTTTATCTGGGCTAATTATATCATTTTCTAATGCGCAAACTCTAAAGGCCAAATACTCTTTATTCAATCCGGTGCCGAAAGATAAAATGAAAGATATGGAAACAGACCGCCCTGATGTTACAGAAAGTGCTTATACTGTGGAAGCAGGTCATTTTCAAATGGAAAGTGATTTGTTTAAACACATTCATAATAATGATGAAAAGATGTTTAACAGAGGAAGCATCTTTAATTTAGGTAATTATAAATTGGGTCTAACTGAAAATATGGATATACAATTAGTAGTACCAACTTATGTAAGTAATAGCACGAGGGAACGGAATACAAATAAAATAATTAACAAAACGGCTGGTTTTGATGACATAACCCTGCGGGTTAAATATAACATCTGGGGTAATGAAGGAGGTAAAACTGCTTTAGCGGTGCTGCCTTTTATATCTTTTCCTACTTCTTCGTTTTCTAATAATGGAATACAGGGGGGGATAGTCTTTCCTTTTGCATTGGAATTAAATAAAGGATGGGGTTTTGGTTCTCAGGCTGAGGTTGATATTGTAAAAGAAGAAGACACTCATTACCACTCTGCGTTTTTATACTCTTTCACCTTTGGTAAATCGCTTTTCAAAGAAGTGGATGCCTTTGCAGAAGCATACATAACCTATAGCCCTTATACAGGTAATACGGATTTGTATGGTAATGGAGGTATTATATTTTCAATCAGCAAAAATCTGAATATAGACGCAGGCTTTAATTATGGTATTAATAAAGGTGCTGATAAAAATTATTTCATAGGGTTTTCATTTAGATATTGACCAGTTAAAAAGATAAACGGCACATCCTTTTATTATTCGAAAAGAAACAGTACAAATATGTTACAAGAAATGGAGCAAAAAAGTATAAGTAAGAAAGCATGGCGAAAAGAAAATACCAGCAATTCATTGCCCGAGGTATTTTCTTCCATTAAGGTACCAAAAAATGCAGGTTTCTGGAAAACGCTATTGGCATTTTCAGGACCCGGCTTAATGGTAGCTGTTGGTTATATGGACCCCGGTAACTGGGCTACCGATATTGCCGGAGGTGCACAATTCGGATATACTCTTTTATCGGTAATTCTGATTTCTAATTTTTTTGCCATCATTTTGCAACACCTTTCATTAAAGCTGGGTGTAGTAGCCGAAAGAGACCTTGCACAAGCTTGCCGTGACCATTATCGCCCCGCAATAAATTATGTGCTTTGGGTGTTTTGCGAAATTGCCATTGCAGCCTGTGATTTAGCAGAAGTAATAGGTTCTGCCATTGCATTAAATATCTTATTTGGTATTCCCTTAACCTGGGGTGTTGTGCTAACGGGCTTGGATGTATTGATAATATTATTTTTTCAGTATAAGGGTTTTCGGATAATTGAAAGTATAGTAGCAGGCTTAACTTTGGTAATTTTATTTTGCTTTGCATTTGATGTCTTACGTTCTAAGCCTGATATATTCCCAATGTTAAGCGGCTTAATTCCCACAGCAGAAGTTGTGTTTAACCCTTCCATGCTATATATTGCTATTGGTATTTTGGGAGCAACAGTTATGCCTCACAATCTTTATTTGCATTCAAGCATTGTGCAAACCCGTAATTATCCACGTACTTCTGCAGGTAAAAAAATGGCAATTAAATTCGCAACTATTGATAGCACAGCTTCTTTGTTAATTGCCTTTTTTATTAATGCTGCAATATTGATTGTAGCCGCTGCAAGTTTTCATACCTCGGGGCACCAGGATGTTGCTGATATTATGGATGCACATAAATTATTAGCTCCTTTATTAGGAACAACATTGGCAAGTACTTTTTTTGCTGTGGCATTATTAGCATCCGGACAAAATTCAACTCTTACAGGAACATTGGCCGGGCAAATTGTAATGGAAGGGTTTTTAAATATTCGCTTAAAGCCTTGGCTGCGGCGTTTAATTACACGATTAATTGCTATAATACCTGCCTTTATCGTTACTGTGATTTATGGCTCAAGCGGCACAGCCAATTTATTAGTACTTAGCCAGATAATCCTTTCTATGCAGTTGAGCTTTGCTGTAGTGCCACTGGTGTTGTTTACTAACAGCAAGACTAAAATGGGCCAATTTGCCAACAAGCCCCTTTTAAAAGTAGTGGTTTGGGTTATTTCCATAATTATAATTTGCCTTAATGCTTATTTGTTATATGGTATTTTTTTTAGTTAACTGCTAAACAATTCCATTGCATCAAACTAATTCTCTAAACACTTTATACATATCTATAATTCTACGGTCAATCTTGTCCGGATCAGTGCAATGTATAATAAAACACCCAATACCATAACTGCTGAAACAACAAATGTAACGTTTGCCCCGAATTGATACCACAGGAAGCCAGCTAAGGAACTTGCCAGCATGGTACAAATACTCTGAAAGGCGGAATACGTTCCTATAGCAGTTGCAGTATCTTCTTTAAACGAAATATTAGTTATCCATGCTTTTGAAATGCCCTCTGTAGCGGCTGCATAAACTCCATATAAAAAGAACAAAATATAAAAATGGTATGATTGAGTTGCAAAAGCAATACCTCCATACACAATTGTAAAAATTGATAATCCAAAAATGAAGATCTTTTTTAACCCTATCTTATCTGCTAACATGCCAAGAGGAAATGCTAAAAAAGCATACACCAGGTTATAGAATATATAAATGATTATCACGTTACTATCATCCAAACCTGCCTGTTTTGCTTTTAATAACAGGAATACATCTGAGCTATTGAATAATGTGAATATCAATAAGCCGGCTACTAATTTCCTATATAAAGAAGGGCTTCTTTTCCAATATCCTAAAAATGAAAAAAAACTGATTGTAGTTTTAAGAGGTAGTTGATTTACATTTTTGTCCTTTAACAAAATGGAGCAAAGCACTGCCAATAATCCTGGAGCAAGCGCTATATAGAAAAGAGTTCTGTAATCTTGCGGATGCCATTGTAAATATAACAAAGCAAGCAATGGCCCAAGCACTGCTCCCAACGTGTCCATAGATCGGTGGAAGCCAAATACCTTTCCTTTCGTTTCCGTCGTTGCTTCATCGGATAATACAGCGTCTCTTGCTCCTGTTCTTAAGCCTTTACCTAATCTGTCAATTGTTCTCACAAAAAATATCCAGATGGGAGAAATAAACAAAGCCATTAACGGTTTTGATAATGCGCTCAAGGTATATCCCCATTGTACGAAAGGCATCCGTTTACCGGTAACGTCTGATAAATTTCCGAAAAAACCTTTACTTAGTCCGGCTGTTGCTTCTGCCAAACCTTCCAGTATACCTATTAATATTATTGAGAAGCCAATGCTTTTAAGATACAAAGGCATGATGGGATACAGCATTTCACTGGCGGTATCTGTGAAAAGGCTCACTAATGATAAAATCCAAACTGTTCTTGTTATTGAATTTTTTTTAATCATAATTTTATTCGCAGCAGTATATTAAAAATCCTTCCATCGAGTGGTGCATACAATTGCCTGAATGTTGGATTGCTTGTTGGTGGGATAACTATATTTTCAAATCGTGTTTGCCGCTGGTCAAAAATATTTTCACAATTGGCAATAATAGATAAGTGCTTAAAGTGTTTTTGTACAATCAGCCCGAAAATGAAATATTCTTTCGTTTTGGTATCAGCATCCCGATACATTGTTGAAGTATAAAAGCCTTCTGCCCCGATTGAAAAATTATCTTCCTTCTCATAAGAAATGGTACTAACAATTCTATCCCTGGGTGTTAAAGGAACGAAATTTTGCACAGCATCATATTTCCTTTTTGCATCTACAAGAGTATAGCCTGTAAATATTTGTAAGGCTTCCCAACGAAGCCTGACACTGGTTTCAAAACCTTTTGTAATAATAGGCGCTTGTTTATTTTCAAAGTTACTACCTTGTAACACCAATGGATTAGTTATTTGCGTGATAAAAAAGGATTGATTGAATGTTGCACTTATTTCATCTCCCAATCTTTTTTTGTAATTAAAGTCCAGGTTTCCACCAATTGATTTCTCTGCTGTAATATTGGCAGAAAGTGGTTGAATATTATTTATACCTTCCTCTTCTGAGGCAGTAGAAAAAATAGTAGGTATTTTATAACCAAGACCGCTGCCCGCTCTTACATATAGATTTTGGGAGATCTTATACAACAAAGCTACGCGGGGCAAAAAGAAAAATTTAAATTGATTTTGGTAATCTGTTCTGATACCAGTTTCTATTGTTAATTTGTCTGTCAGCTTCCAATCGTCCTGAACAAATATTCCGGTAGTGAAATAATTGTAATCTCTTTTCAAATGACTTTTGGTACTATCTTCGGTAAACTTTTCGGAATTAGTATTAACTCCTATCACGACCTGATGTTTCGCTCTTTTAATAGTGTACGCAACTTCTGAAAAACTACTTGTTTGATTGCCTTTGAATACAGAGGCATTTTGAGTAATACCCCTGCTAAAAAAAGATATACTATTTTTAATAGTCAGCGTTTTATCTTCTTCAAACTCTTTGTTGAATTCTAATTGTGTAGATACCCGGTTAGATATATTTTCCTCGAAGTATTTGTGCAGATTATCTGCTTTATTTTTCAGCACTTGCATATCGCCACCTTTGCGATTATCAAATGTGCCGTTGGCCCCAAACCGGATTTTTGTGGTGGCATCCGGATAAAAATACAATACAGGGGTAAGGTTAAAAGTTGTTGTTTTTGGCATCTCTGAAAAGCCATCTTTATTTATATCTTTTGCAGCCTGGAAATTATTAGCGCTCAATAAACTGAATCCAATCTTTTTCCATCGTTGAGAGAAGTAAGCATTTACATCAGAACCCGACAAGGTAGTTTGATTGAGCAGAACAGTCAGTTCCTTTTTTTCTATTGGTTGCTTTGAAATGAGGTTGATAATGCCTGCAATGGCATCACTGCCGTACAAAGAAGATGAAGAGCCTTTAATAATTTCTACCTGTTTAAAATCGAGTGGAGGAATTTGCATTATACTAAGCCCCTGAGCGAAACCGCCGTATAAAGGGAATCCATCTTTCAATATCTGAGTATATTTCCCATCAAGCCCCTGTAGGCGAATGCTTATATTGCCATTTACTCCGGAGGTTTGCTGGGATTGAATTCCGGTGGCTTCTGCTAATAACATCGCAATATTGCTTGGCCTCATATTGCCTTCATCTTTTAATTCTTCTGAACCCAGTACTTCCACCCTCACCGGTATATCTTTAATCCGTGAGTTAGTCCGGGTAGAATTTACAATCACTTCGTCCAATGCTTCATCCGCAGGTTCCATATTAAAGATTATAAATTCCTCAGTTGTTTTTGCAGGGAAAGCAAATAACTTTTCTATCTTTTGAAAACCTGTATAGGAAATTTCAATTTTATATTTTCCATCGGGAATATTCTTAATAATAGCCTTCCCACTACTATCACTACTGGCTCCTTTGTTTAATTGGCGGATAATAACTGTTGCCCCAATTACAGGTTGTTTTGACTTGTCATTAATAATTACTGTTTTAAAAATATGCTGAGATTGGCTTATTAGAAAGAACCCACAAAAAATTAATAAACAAACAATACCTTTCATTTTGAATTTATTTAGAAATCACCTATTTTATAGTAGTACATGCAGTAAATAATTACCCTGACAAAAATATTATACAATGCAGTTATTCGATAAAGATTAATTTATTGCAATTGAATACCCCATTTTTGCAGGTGCGCGGAATATTATAACAGGATAATGATAAGACCGTACAGCAGTGCTTCCATAACTATCTAAATTATAAATTGATGGTATGTTTTTAGAATGACGATTTTTTTAGAAGATGTTAAATAATGATGGTAAATTGATGACACTTTAATTATAGCAATACTATCTTTTAAAATGAAACGAATTAAATCAAGTTATAATATTAATCAAAATAGTAAGCCATAAAAAAGAAATTAATAATTATAGCCGGTTCCTACCTTATGGTAGCCACTGCTTTTAGCCAGGCGGATGTAAAACAAAATAATCAACAGCATCAAAATATGCCTTCAGTTAGCTTGTCTGATTCTCTGGACGTATAAATGATTGAAGAAGTGCTTGGAAGAAAAGGTGCAAGAAACGAAAAAGAATTTAAAGTTACGGTACCTCAAAATGATTTGAAAGTAGAAGTAGATGGATTTAAGATTATCCCGCCAATGGGTCTTAGTAAATGGATCGCCTTTACTTCCGCACCAGGAGGAGCTATGGTAATGGGGAATATAATTGTTACTGAAAAGGATTTAAAACCTGTTCTAAGAGAAGCCATCAACCAGGGATTAACTATCAGCGCCATCCACAATTACTTTGTACGCAACCATCCTAACATAGTGTACATGCATATTGGCGGTATAGGCAACACAAAAGAAATGGCAACAAAAGCAAAAGCCATATTAGATAAGGTAAGTGAATCCAGGGGCAGCAATCCTTCTGTTGCAGCTTCAGACAGTGTATCCAATACACTTGACCTAAAGATGCTGGATGGAATCATTGGAGTTAAAGGAGAATTAAGCAAGGGTGTTTACAAATAGACGATCGGCCGTCAGGATGTGAACCTGGCGCCTATAGGTGAAAGGCGTATGGGCGCTAATCCCCATGCTAATGGTGGGCTGTTGCTCCAGAATCTTCGAATCCCTGATTTTCGTAATTACGGAATAGACTTGCCGGTGCGGGGTGAGATAGGGCCTGGTGATACTTTGGTGTTGGGAAAATTTATCCGGGATATCATAAAAGAAAATGTGGCGCAAAAGAATTTCAGAATTTTTGGCCCAGATGAAACGCTTTCAAACAAATTAAATTTTGTATTTGAAGCTACAAACCAGCAATGGGAGGCACCGATAATAGAAACTGATGAATTCCTTACAAAAGAAGGGCGTATTATGGAGATGCTGAGTGAACATCAATGTGAAGGGTGGCTCGAAGGTTATCTTTTAACAGGAAGACATGGCTTGTTCAATTGCTATGAAGCCTTTATTCATATCATAGATTCCATGTTCAACCAGCACGCTAAATGGCTTAAAGTAACATCACATCTTCCATGGCGCAGAAAGATATCTTCACTCAACATTTTATTAGCATCACATGTATGGCGTCAGGATCATAATGGATTTACTCACCAGGATCCTGGTTTCCTTGATCATGTGATAAATAAAAAAGCAGAAGTGGTGCGTGTGTATTTACCACCGGATGCCAACTGTCTTTTATCAGTAATGGACCACTGTTTCCGTAGCAGGCATTATGTAAATGTTGTTGTAGCAGGTAAGCACCCGGCACCGCAATGGCTTCCTGTAGAAGAAGCTGTAATTCATTGTACTAAGGGTATCGGAATATGGACCTGGGCCAGTAATGATGAAAGTGTGGAACCGGATGTAGTAATGGCCTGCGCAGGCGATGTACCTACATTGGAAACTATAGCTGCAGTATCTATACTTCGGGAAAAATTGCCAGACCTGAAAGTGAGTGTTGCAAATGTGGTTGATTTAATGAAGTTACAACCGGCGATAGAACATCCACATGGATTAAGCGACGCTGATTTTAATACCTTATTTACTAAAAACAAACCTGTAATTTTTGCTTTTCATGGCTATCCCTCGCTTATACACCGCCTTACTTACAGGCGAACCAATCATAGCAACATTCATGTGCGGGGCTACAAAGAAGAAGGCACTATTACCACCGCTTTTGATATGACGGTATTGAACGACTAGACCGGTTTCATTTAGTAATGGATACTTTGGACAGGTTACCACAATTAAAAGATAGTACCGCTTACCTTAAACAGGAGATGCAGGATAAACTTGTTGAACACAAATATTATATAAGGAAAAACGGGTTGGATATGCCGGAGATTAGAAATTGGAAATTGAAAAAATAAAAACATGAATAAGCATCAATTAACAAATACAATTAAGTGCCTATTGGCTGATGACAAAGGCCTGCTTGCTATGGATGAAAGTAATGACACCTGCGATAAACGCTTTGCAGCCTTGGGAATTCCGCAGACTGTAGAAGCAAGGAGAAATTTTAGAGAATGGATTGTTACAACACCGGGACTCAATGAAAGTATTAGTGGCGCAATCCTGTTTGATGAAACAATTCGCCAGCAAACAAAAGACGGAATTCCATTTACACAGGTACTGGATAAGGCTGGAATCATCCCTGGGATTAAAGTGGACATTGGGGCTATTGACATGGCTGGGTTTCCCAATGAAAAAATTACAGAAGGGCTCGATGGTCTTCGCAATCGCCTTAAAGAATATGCCCATCTTGGCGCTCGTTTTGCCAAGTGGCGTGCAGTAATTAAAGTAGGCGATGGCATTCCAACTACAGGATGTATAGATGCCAATGTGCATGCACTTGCCCACTATGCGGCACTTTGCCAGGAATCCGGTATTGTGCCTATTGTAGAACCCGAAGTACTTGTGGATGGTAACCATTCATTACAGCGTTCCTTTGAGGTGACGGAGGAAGTGTTGATGGCGCTTTTCAGTCAACTTTATTTGCAGAAAATATTTTTGGAAGGAATGCTGCTGAAAACCAACATGATACTTGCGGGAAAGGATGCCGTTCCACAGAACAATATAGCCGAAGTAGCGAAAGCGACTGTTGATTGCTTATTAAACTCCGTGCCGGCTGCTGTTCCAGGCATAGCATTCCTATCAGGAGGTCAATCACCTCAACAGGCATCGGAACATTTAAATGCAATAAATAAAAATTTTAAATCCAAATCACCTTGGGTACTTACATTTTCTTTTTCACGTGCGATTGAACATCCCGCCATAGACATCTGGCAAGGCCAGGAAGCGAATGTAGAGAAGGCGCAAATGTCATTATACAAAAGGGCGAAATGCAATGCGGCTGCCAGACGCGGCGAATATGATGCTTCGATGGAAGTCAATTAAAGCAGGTATGTTCAAAGTAAAAAGGAAAAGTGATAACCATGAAAAAAAACATCCTGATAACTTCTGATTACTAGTTAGAGAATGAACCATAAAACCTATGACTTTTTTATTTCAGGGCATGGCTAAATACGAATGAGCTAAAAAAATAAATGTTTGAAGTTTAATAAATTATAGGGAATTTTTAATAGTCTTAATGTGCCCGAGATCGGCACATGACTTTGATCTGAAAGGCTTACTGATATTGAGTTTTGTATTTATGAGCTACAATAGGGTAACAAAAATTAGGAAAAAGACCGTTTATACTACTCAGGCGACCCGTCATTTTCATGCTGTACTGTGAGATTAATTAAACCTAAACACCGAATATATTAGAGCAATAATACAATGCATATAATATTTACTAACTTGCCATGTTCGCTGATAGGAATGATACAATTTTTGCATTTAAATTATTGCGTTGAACGAAGCCCCTTTTAACAGAATATAAATGGCTACACCATCATACAAGGTTTGGATTAATCGGCTACACATCGAAAATTATAAATCAATCGTTAATGCTACTATTGATTTTACTTCCGGTCTTAATATAATTATTGGTAAAAACGGTGCTGGAAAGACCAATTTATTAGATTTTGTTTTTACTAACTTTCGCGTAGATCGATATATTATTACGCGAACAAGAAGAACTTTAAAAAATAATTTCACGATGTTTTTCTCGGTAAAAATGCTTGACAATCAAAAGATTTCAATAGTTGAAATAGAACATAGTAGGACATTAATAGTAGGGGAAGATCAGAAACCTAAATCATCAAATATTTTCAAAGTTAAAAGATCACATGATGAGAAAGAGGAATTTAGCATGGAATTCCAAACTGGTATTATACCTTATGAATTACAGAACAATTTAGAGAAAAATGACAAGGTGAGAAAAGAAGTATTCAACGAGTTGAATTTTTTAAGACATATTAATTCTGCATACGTTAAATTTCAATTACCGACCACCAGCAATTTGGAGTGGCTTGCTTTACCTGCAAGTTTAGAACTTGATGCTCAAGCTGGCGTACGCTTCTCCGAAGATTCGATTTTTACATTCTTGTTCAATTTCCAAATGCAGCTTGAGGAATCGTTGCTGGCAAATTATACCAGAATTAATTCTAATGATTTGGATACTTTGGACAACATGAAACAATTTATAATTCAAAAATTTCATGAGTGTAGTCACAATATAAATATAATAACGCCAATAAGGACTTATACCCCAATAGATGATATCCGATTAAACCCGAACGTTAATATTCATAAGCAAGATGAAAAATTTATTGTTGAAAATTTAATAATAGATTTTTATGTTAACGATTCGTGGATTCCATGGAGCTATATTTCTGATGGAACAAAAAGGCTTTTTAATTTAATTATTCAAACCGCATTAATTGAAGACGGTATAATTCTTATCGAAGAACCGGAATTAGGAATACACCCTACACAGTTATATAAGCTAATGGACTTCATTAAGGTAAAAGCTTTTACTAATCAGGTGCTGGTCTCTACGCACTCGCCTTTGGTTATGGATATTTTAAAGCCAGAGGATTTAAACTGTATTACAATCGCTAAAATGTCTAAAAACGGATCTAAATTCATCAAACTATCAGAACAAAAAATCCACAAAGCCCAACGTTATATTAGTGATGTCGGCGACTTGAGCCAGTTCTGGTTACATTCAGACTTGGAAGATGATTAAAATTGGACTGGTTGGGGAGGATCCAAATGATACCACATCAATAAAAAACCTCTTATTGCAGAAATTTGGAGAGCAGGTTAATTTTATCACCCTAATCAAAAACAAAAGGGGATTTCAATTAGATAACCTAAATACTTATAGATCTCTAAAAATTGAATTTTCTACAAAAAAGCCAGATTATGTATTATTTATCAGAGATGCGGATGCAATATTCACAGAAACAAACAAGATTAAGGCGAGAAGCAGATGGTTTGGGAAAATGCTTTCAGCTGTGAATGATAAGGGCATTTTACTGATGAATATATTTGAATTAGAGGCGTTGATTCTAGCAGATATTGAAACGTTCAACAAGATATTCTCGGTAAATATTAACTACGCTAAAAATGTGATGTACGAAAAAGATCCAAAAGAATTCTTAATCCAAAAGACATTCAAATCCCAAAGAACTTTTTCTGAAAATGATTGTCCAGAAATATTTTCGAAATTGTCCGTTGATCAAGTTTGTAAAAACTGTCGGTATTTTCGCGACTTTTTGGACCACTTTACTAATCTTGTAGGTAAACACTAGACGAGATACATGTTGGCTCAAATAGACCGAAGGGTTAGTTTTGATTTATAAATCATTTAACCATGTCTACCAAAAGTAAAAATTCCCTTTATCAGCAAATGTCTCAGCATGTGCAA
>JAABUN010003584.1_pt1 | contig 23632 bp, 21 predicted proteins | sample 5559311 | NCBI WGS metagenome assembly JAABUN01 (sample SAMN10711877, study PRJNA513370) | rock metagenome | isolation source: Antarctica rocks | place: Antarctica: Victoria Land, Siegfried Peak sud
TCGCGGACCGCGTCGGCGTCCCAGTCGGCGTAGGCCAACAAACGCTGCATCCCGTCCGGGATCGCCTCCCCGGCCCGCTCAGCCAACGTCCAGGAGTTCTTCTTCTCCAGCGGCGCCAACAGCCCCCAGACATAGGCCAGCACCCGCTCGCGCGGCTCCGAACGCGCGAACCGCGGCGCGATCCGGGCATGCACCTCCGCCAACCCCGCAACCCACGCCTCGACCTCAGCCACATTCACCTCAGTAGTCACACCAGCAACAATTTCGGTGAATCCCAGTCCCACACAGGCGACACGCCCGAAATCACTGAACCAAGTGCGGCTGTAGTACTAGGCATGCTTGGGCACCGGCCCGTCGGCGATCCAGCCACGTGCGGCCGGGACGGCCCGAGCGAGCTGGACGCCGGGGTGCTCCGGTGCGGACCGCGGGATGCTGGTGTCGACCACGACGGTCCCCACTGCCTTGTCGTGCAGGCACTGTCGGTGCCGGTCCCACAACAGCCACAAGACGTCAACGAGCTGACCCACTCCGCAGGTGAGTAACGACAGGGCCGCAGGGAGGAACAGCCGTCCACAGATCTGGCCGTACGTGAGCTGACCGTCGGTGTGGAAGGTCCGGATGCGCAGACCCAGCCACTGCTTGCCGAAGGTCGCTCCGACCTTGCGGACCCGGATCACGTAGTACCACACCTGCAGGCCCAAAAGGCCCGCCAGCACGAGCACCATCAGCAGGTACAGGCCGACGCTCGCGCCGATCGGCATCGCGCTGCTGCCGTACTCCGTAGGCCGAGCCAGCAGGATCGCGCCACCACCGACGATCCCGAACAGGAGCAGCTCGAGGACCACCACGACGACGAACATGAGCAGCCCGTCTATCACGTTGGCGGCCAGCCGCTTCCAGGGATTCGCCAGCCATGCCCCGTCGGGGGTGTGGGTCATCTGCGGCGCCGCGACCGGCTGCTGCATCGTCGCCGGCTGCCCGCCCGCGTAGGCAGCAGGCACGTGCTCGGTCCAGGCTGCCCCGTCCCACCAACGGGTGCTGCCGTCGGCGCTGTCGGGCGCAGGATCGGGGTACCAGCCCGCTGGAGTGCTCACGTACACAGCATCCCATCACCGCAGCATGAGCCCTCGCCCGCTCGACGCTGCTCAGCCTTCGTCGGCAGCCCACCCGACGTCCAGCGCCAGCAGGTCCGCCTCCTCCTCACGACGCACGAGCACGCGGGCCGCGCCGTCGCACACCGCGAGCACCGGCGGGCGGGCCACGTGGTTGTAGTTGCTCGCCATGCTGCGGCAGTAGGCACCGGTTCCCGGTACGGCCAGCAGGTCCCCGGCGACGACGTCCCCCGGCAGAAACTCATCCTTGACCACGACATCTCCGCTCTCGCAGTGCTTCCCGACCACGCGGGAGAGCACAGCCGGAGTATCCGAGGACCTTCCGGCCAGCGTCGCGGAGTAGTCCGCGTCGTAGAGCGCGGTCCGGATGTTGTCGCTCATCCCCCCGTCCACCGCCACGTACCGGCGGACGGCGCCACCGTCGAGGTCGACGTCCTTGACCGTGCCAACGGTGTACAGGGTGAAGGTCGTCGGGCCGGCGATCGCGCGCCCCGGCTCCACCGAGATGCGCGGCACGTCGACCTTCAGCGCGGCGCACTCGGCGGCGACGATCCGCGCCATGCCCTCGGCGATCTGCGTGGGCTGCATCGGGTCGTGCTGGGTGGTGTAGGCCACACCGAACCCACCGCCCAGGTCGAGCTCGGGCAGCGTGATCGAGTGCCTGCTCTGGACGAGGGCATGCAGGCCGAGCAGCCGCCTCGCGGCCACCTCGAACCCGGACACGTCGAAGATCTGGGAACCGATGTGGGAGTGCAGCCCTCGCAGCTCGAGCGAGGGGTGTTCGAGCACGCGTGCGACGGCTCGCTCGGCGACCCCGGCGCTCAGTGAGAGCCCGAACTTCTGGTCCTCGTGCGCGGTGGCGATGTAGGAGTGCGTGTGCGCCTCCACCCCGACGGTGACCCGCAGCAGCACCGGCGCACGCACCCCCAGAGCCTGCGCGGTCTGGGCCAGCCTGTCGATCTCGGCCAAGGAGTCCACCACGATACGGCCGATACCGTGCTCCAGTGCCCGCACGTGCTCTTGGTCAGACTTGTTGTTGCCGTGCAGCCCGATCCGGCTCGGGTCCACCCCCGCGCGCAGCGCCACCGCGAGCTCGGTGCCCGTGCAGGTGTCCAGGTGCAGGCCCTCCTGCGCCACCCACCGGGCGACCTCGGTGCACAGAAAGGCCTTGCCCGCGTAGTAGACGTCAGCACCGCCGCACAGGTCCGCGAAGGCCCGGTCGAAGGCGGTGACGAAATCGCGCGCCCGGGTACGGAAGTCGTCCTCGTCCAGCACGTAGGCCGGCGTGCCGAAGTGCTGCGCGAGCTCTCTGGCGCCGACCCCCGCGACCGTCAGCTCGCCGTCGGCGCCCCGCTGCACCCCGCGAGCCCAGAGCGGGGGGACCAGTGTGTTGGAGTCGGCGGGCACCGCCAGCCACGGTGGTGCGCCGTAGCCGTCAGCGTGTAGCGCACCCGCCTCGTGAGCCCTCATCTCACATCCGGTCCGGAGCGCTGACGCCCAGCATGCCCAGCCCGTTGGCCAGCACCTGTCGCGTCGCGTCGTTGAGCCACAACCGGCTGCGGTGGGTGTCGGTCACCGCTTCCTCGCCCTGCGGCGAGACGCGGCACGCGTCGTACCACTTGTGGAAGACGCCGGCCAGCTGCTCCAGGTACCGAGCCACCCGGTGCGGCTCGCGCAGCTCGGCAGCCTGGGCGACGACGCGGGGAAACTCCCCCAGGGCAGCCAGCAGCGCCGACTCGGCCGGGTGGGACAGCAGCGCCGGGTCGAAGGCGTCCTGCCTGCGCACGCCCAGGTCCCTGGCGTTGCGTCCGACACCGGCGGTCCGCGCGTGCGCGTACTGCACATAGAACACCGGGTTGTCGTTGGACTTCTTGCGCAGCAGGTCCAGGTCGACGTCGATGTTGGAGTCCGAGGACGAGCGCACCAGCGCGTACCGGCCTGCATCCACGCCCACGGCGTCGACCAGGTCGTCCATCCTCACGATGGTGCCCGCGCGCTTGCTCATCCGTACCGGCTCCCCGCCGGAGACCAGGTTGACCATCTGCCCGATGAGGATCTCGAGATTGACCCCCGGCTCGTCCCCGAACGCCGCGCAAGCAGCCATCATGCGCTGCACGTAGCCGTGGTGGTCGGCCCCCAGCATGATGATGCTGCGGTCGAAGCCACGCTCACGCTTGTTGAGGTAGTACGCCAGGTCTCCCGAGATGTAGGCCGGTTGACCGTTGCTGCGGACGATGACCCGGTCCTTGTCGTCGCCAAAGGCCGTGGTGCGTAGCCACAGTGCACCGTCGAGCTCGAAGAGGCGGCCCTGGCCCCGGAGCACGTCGATCGCACGGCCGACCGCACCCGACTCGTGCAGGTGGTTCTCGTGGAAGTAGACGTCGAAGTCCACGCCGAAGTCGTGCAGCGCCTGCTTGATCTCGGCGAACATCAGCTCAACGCCCTGCGCCCGGAAGGCCTCCTGGGGGTCTTCAGCCTGCAGGGCATCGGGGTGCATAGCCAGCACCCGATCGGCGATCTCGTCGATGTACTGGCCGGCGTACCCGTCCTCGGGCACGGCCTCGCCCTTGGCCCGGGCCAGCAGCGAGCGGGAGAACCGGTCGATCTGGGCGCCGTGGTCGTTGAAGTAGTACTCCCGGGTCACCTGGGCGCCGGTGGCCTGGAGAACGCGCGCCAGCGAGTCCCCCATCGCAGCCCAGCGGACGGCTCCGAGGTGGATCGGACCGGTCGGGTTGGCGGAGACGAACTCGAGGTTGATGTTCTGCCCCGCGCCGCTCTGGCTGCACCCGAAGGTCGTGCCAGCCTCCACGACGGTACGCGCCAGCTCGCCGGCCGCAGCTGTGTCGAGGGTGATGTTGAGGAACCCCGGCCCCGCGACGTCCACAGCCTTGATGCCGGGCCGTGCGGACAGGTGCGTTGCGAGCAGCTGGGCCAAGCCTCGCGGCGGCATCCCCGAGCGCTTCGCCAGCTGCATCGCCACGTTCGTGGCCCAGTCACCGTGGTCACGGTTGCGGGGGCGCTCGACCGTGACCACGGCAGGGAGCTCGACGCTCACCTCTCCGGACGCGACGGCCTGCTCCAGGCAGTCGCGGATGACGGTTGACAGCTCGGCGGGGGTCACTCGCTCAAGGCTAGTGGGACCGCGCCGCCAAGTCGCGCACGATCTGCACCAGCGCCTCGGGCTCGAACGGCTTGGTCACGAACACGTCGACGCCCACCCGCTGGGCAAGCTGCTGGTGGTGAGCCTGCACCGAGGCCGTGACCATGACCACCGCAAGCCCCTTCAACGAGGGGTCCCGCCGAATGGCTGCGACCGTCGCCCAGCCGTCGAGCGGCTCCATCACCGCGTCCAGGGTCATCACGTCCGGGAGCCCGCGACCCTGCTCAAGGCCGCGACGCAGGAGCCCGAGCGCCTGGGCGCCGTCCGAGGCCTCGTCGACGGCGAAGCCCTCGAGCTCGAGGTTCAACCGGATCAGCAGCCTGATGGCCGAGGTGTCGTCCACGACCAGCACACGTCCTGGCGACACCGGGCCTCCTCACAAGCACGAGCGGCGCCGGACCCCAGGTCCGACGCCGTCTTCGGTGCCCCCGGCAGGATTCGAACCTGCGCCACCGCCTCCGGAGGGCGGTGCTCTATCCCCTGAGCTACGGGGGCTCAGGACGCGCGCCAGGTTATCAGCCGGTCAGGACGGGTCAGGACGGGTCAGGACGCTCAGGACCGTCGTGACCGCCCACGAGCTCCTGATGCAGATGGCGCGCCGTTCCTCACCTCGTCCGGCGGGTCGCTCCGTGGGCCCGACCACTGATGCGGCTGGTCGCGTCCCGGATCTCTCCTACCAGCTCCTCGATCACGTCCTCCAGGAACACCACGCCCAGGGTGGCGCCACCGGCGTCCACCACCCGGCCGAGGTGGGCGCCACTGCGCTGCATGGCTGCCAGGACGTCCTCGACCTCGGCGTCGTCGCGGACGACCTCCAGCCGCCGGGCGGCGCCGGCCGGCAGGGGTTGCGCGTGCCGTTGCGGATCAGCCGCCAGCACGTCCTTCAGGTGCACATACCCCAGCAACGAACCGTCCAGGGCCACCAGCGGGAACCGGCTGAAGCCCGTCTGGACCACCATGCGCTCGACGTCGTCCGGTGTGCCCGCCGCAGGAATGGTGATGAGCCCGGCCACAGGCACCATCACATCGCGGGCGACGAGGTCGCTGAACTCCAGCGCCCCCGCCAGCAGCCCGCCGTCCTGCAGCAGGCCCTCGCGGCGCGACTCGTCGACGATCGCCTGCACCTGCTCGACGGTGTACGTGGAGGAGACCTCGTCCTTGGGCTCGACCCGGCCCAGCCGCAGCGCCCCGTTGGCCAGCGCGTTCAGAGCCCAGATCACCGGCCGCACGATCCGAGCCACCCACACCAGCGGCGGGGCCAGCAGCAGGGCCGACCGCTCGGGAACCGCGATGGCGATGTTCTTGGGCACCATCTCGCCGATGACCACGTGCAGGTAGACCACGACGGCCAGCGCGATCACAAAGGCGACGGGATGCACCAGCTCCTCGGGCAGACCGACCGCCTCGAAGGGCACTTCCAGCAGGTGCGCCAGAGCCGGTTCGGCCACCGCGCCGAGACCGAGGGATGAGACGGTGATGCCGAGCTGGCAGCAGGCCAGCATCAGCGAGACGTTCTCCATCGCCACCAGCGTCGTGCGCGCCGCGCGGCTCCCCTCCAGTGCGCGCGGCTCGATCTGCGAGCGCCGCGCCGACATCACCGCGAACTCGGCGCCCACGAAGAACGCGTTGGCCAGCAGCAGAACCAGTCCCAGCAGCAGCGCGGAGGAAGTGCTCACGAAGACCCACTCCTGGGTAGGACCAGACTGGGCACGAACCGCACGCGCTCGACCCGGCGCCCCGCCAGCCGTTCGACCCGCAGCACCCCGTCCTCGACCGGCACCTCGTCGCCCGTGAGTGCGAGCCGCCCGAGCCGAGAGAGCATGAACCCGGCCACCGTCTCGTACGACGCGCCGTCCGGCACGCGCAGGTTCAGCACGTCGCGCACCTCGTCGGGCCGCATCTGCCCTGGCACCAGAAACGAGCCGTCGCGCTGTTTGACGATCCTGGTGCGGTCGCGGTCGTGCTCGTCCGAGACCTCGCCCACCAGCTCCTCGACCAGGTCCTCGAGGGTGACCACACCCGCTGTGCCGCCGTACTCGTCGGTGACGACCGCGAGCTGCAGGCCCTGGGTGCGCAGGTCCAGCAGCAACGGGTCCAGGCGCACGGTCTCGGGAACCCGCAGCGCGTCGGACATCAGCGCTCCCACCGGCACATCGGCACGGCGCTCACGCGGAACCGCTACGGCCTTCTTGACGTGGACGACTCCCACCACGTCATCCAGCGAGCCCTCGGTCACGGGGAACCGCGAGAACCCGGTGCTGCGGGCCAGGTCGATGACCGCCTGCGCGCACTCGTCGCTGCCGACGCTCTTCATCCGCACCCGGTGCGTCATCACGTCGGCCGCCGTGTGCCCGGAGAAGCCCAGCGAGCGGGTGAGCAGCACCGCGGTGCCCTCGTCGAGGGTTCCCGCCAGCGCGGACCTCTTCACCAAGGACACCAGCTCCTGCGGCGAGCGGCCGCTGGAGAGCTCCTCCTGGGGCTCGATCCCCCCGCGCCGGAGCAAGGCGTTCGCGCTCCCGTTCAGCACAGAGATCAGCGGTCCCATCGCCCAGGTGAAACCTCGCTGCAGCGGCACCGACCAGCGTGCGGTCGGCATCGGGGTCGAGATGGCCAGGTTCTTGGGGATCAGCTCGCCGACCAGCATGGAGACCACCGTCGCCAGGAACAGCGCCAGCCCGATGGACACCGGCTGGACGCTGGCTTCGGGCAACCCGACCGCGGTGACGGGTCTCTCCAGCAGTCGTGACAGCGACGGCTCGACGAGGAAGCCGACCAGCAAGGTGGTCAGGGTGATGCCCACCTGCGCTCCGGAGAGCTGGGTCGACATGGTCCGCAGCCCGGCCACGACGGACGCCGCGGAACGGTCGCCGCTCTCGGCCAGGCGCTCGATCTCGGGCCTGTCCAGTGTGATCAGGGAGAACTCGGCGGCGACGAACACCCCTGTGCCGAGGGTGAGCAGCACGCCGAGGCCTAGCAGGAGCCACTCGGTCAGCACCGCTCATCTCCCGGGGACGGGCGGTGCCACGATCGGTGCGGAGGGTCGTCGGCCGGTGAGGTCTCGGCCGGAGCCGCGGGTTGTTCCATCGTCAGAGGAGTCTACGGGCTGACTCATCTACCCGCAGGACCCACCAACCGGCAGGACTCACCAACCCGTAGGGAGGGGACGCCCCTCCTCGTATCCCGTCACCGTCTGCAACCCGACGACCGCGTTCTGGTGCAGCTCATCCAGCGACCTGGCACCGGCATAGGTGCAGGCACTGCGCAACCCGGAGGTGATGTGGTCCAACAGGTCCTCGACCCCAGGCCGGGCCGGGTCCACCATCATCCGGGACGAGGAGATGCCTTCCTCGAACAACCCCTTCCGCGCACGCTCGAAGGCGTCGTCACCGCTGGTGCGGGCTGCCACGGCCCGCGCCGACGCCATCCCGAAGCTCTCCTTGTAGAAGCGACCACGCTCATCGGTCATCAGGTCGCCCGGGCTCTCGTGGGTGCCAGCGAACCAGGAGCCCACCATCACCTGGCTGGCTCCCGCCGCGAGCGCCAGCGCCACGTCCCGCGGGTACCGGACACCCCCGTCGGCCCAGACGTGCTTGTCCATCTCCCTGGCAGCGGCGGCGCACTCCAGGACAGCTGAGAACTGTGGGCGCCCGACGGCGGTCATCATCCGGGTCGTGCACATGGCGCCGGGGCCGACGCCCACCTTGACGATGTCGGCCCCCGCCTCCACCAGGTCCCGCACCCCGTCTGCCGTCACCACGTTGCCGGCCACAACGGGCACCGCCGGGTCCAGGGAGCGCACGGCGCGCAGGGCGCCGAGCATCTTCTCCTGGTGACCGTGCGCGGTGTCCGCGACCAGGGCGTCGGCGCCGGCCTCGAGCAACGCGCCCGCCGCTGCTGCGACGTCCCCGTTGATGCCGAGGGCCACCGCGACCCTGAGCCGGCCCGAGGCGTCCAGCGCCGGGGGGTACAGGGTGGATCGCAGTGCCCCGGTGCGCGTCAGCAGGCCCACGAGCACTCCGTCGCGGACCACGGGTGCCATCGACCTGCGCGCCGAGTGCAGGACGTCAAAAGCCCGGTGCAGCCCTCCCGGAGCCTCCACCTCCTCGGCCTTCAGGAGCAGCAGGTCCTCGCCCATCACCTGGTGCACCTGGGTGAAGCGGTCGACGCCGTGGCAGTCGGCGGCCGTCACCACACCGAGGGCCCGGCCGTCCACGCCCGTGACCACCACCGCGCCGTGCGAGCGCTTGGGGATCAGGTGCAGCGCGTCGGTGACGGTGTCGCCGGGCCGGACGGTCAGGGCGGTCTCCAGCACCGGGTGCCGGCCCTTGACCCAGGCGACCACCTCCGCGACGACGTCGAGCGGAACGTCCTGGGGCAGCACGGCCATCGCCCCGCGGCGGGCCACCGTCTCGGCCATCCGGCGCCCGCTGACCGCCGTCATGTTGGCCACCACCACCGGGATGGTGGTCCCGGTGCCGTCGGTGCTGGCGAGGTCGACGTCCAGACGGGACGTCACGTCCGAGCGCGAGGGGACCAAGAAGACGTCGGAGCAGGTCAGGTCGTGGGCCGGGACGTGGCCAGCGAGGAAGCGCACGAAGCCCGATCCTACCGTCGTGGGTCTGCACGGACTCCTCACACGCTGCACACGCGAGCACGGTCTCCGCGCCGGCCCGCACGCCTACGCTGGGCGGATGAGCTCTGCGCCCCCAGGTGGCCCGGCCCGTCCGGTCACCGTCCTCGTCGTGGAGGACGAGCCGGCCATCGCCCAGGCGGTCTTGACCCGGCTGCGCAGCGAGGGGTGGGATGCCACCGCCGTCCACGACGGACCGGCCGGCGTCGCGGCCGCACGTGAGCTGCGTCCCGACCTCGTGGTGCTGGACGTCATGCTGCCGGGGATGGACGGGCACGAGGTGTGCCGTCGCATCCAGGCCCACCGGCCGGTGCCGGTGATGATGCTCACCGCCCGCGACGACGAGACCGACATGCTCGTCGGGCTCGGCGTGGGCGCCGACGACTACATGACCAAGCCCTTCTCCATGCGCGAGCTGGTCGCCCGCGTGCGGGCTCTGCTGCGCCGGGTGGAACGGGCCGGCGCGCTCGCCGAAGCCGACGCCGCCGTCCCCTCGACCCCGGCAGGCGTCCCGGTCGTGCGGCTGGGCGACCTGGAGATCGACCAGGCCCAGCGCCGGGTGCGTCGCGCCGGGGCCCAGGTGCACCTGACGCCCACCGAGTTCGACCTGCTGCTGTGCCTGGCTGCCGAGCCCAAGGTGGTGCTCACCCGCGAGCGGCTGCTGGCCCAGGTGTGGGACTGGGTGGACGCCTCGGGGACGCGCACCGTCGACTCGCATGTCAAGGCGCTCAGGCGCAAACTCGGGGCGGACCTGATCCGGACCGTGCACGGCGTGGGCTACGCCCTCGAGCCGGTGGGTGGCGAACGCGCGTGAAGCGGTCACCCCTGCCGGACCTGCGGCCGCTGGACCCGGTTCGATCGATCAAGGTCAAGCTCGGGCTGCTCGTCCTGGCCAGCGTCACGGTCGCTGCGGTGCTGGTCTGGGTCGGCGTGCGCAACCAGATCGCCACCCGCTGGACGCTGCTGATGGCCATCCTGGTCTCCCTGGTGGTCACCCAGCTGCTCGCCCGCGGGATGACCTCGCCGCTGCGAGAGATGACCGCGGCTGCCCGGGCGATGGCCACCGGCGACTACAGCCGCAGGGTCCGCGCCACCAGCCACGACGAGGTGGGCGAGCTGGCTCTCGCCTTCAACAGGATGGCCGACGACCTGGCGTCGGTGGACCGGCAGCGACGCGAGCTCGTGGCGAACGTCAGCCACGAGCTGCGTACGCCTGTGACAGCACTGCGGGCGACGCTGGAGAACCTGGTCGACGGCGTCAGCGAGCCCGACCCGGCGACGCTGACCACGGCCCTGGCCCAGACCGAGCGGCTGGGCACGCTGGTGACCCAGCTGCTGGACCTCTCGCGCCTGGAGGCCGGTGTGGTCCCGCTGGAGGCGCGCGAGCTGACGGTCGCCTCGTTCCTCGAAGAGGCCGTCAACGAGGCACGCCTGGCGGACGCGGCCGTCGGGCGGACGGTGCGCTGGCAGGTCGACGTCGTGCCCGCGAACCTGGTGGTTCCGGCGGACCCGGCCAGGCTGCACCAGGTCATCGCCAACCTGCTGGACAACGCCGCCCGGCACAGCCCGCCGGACGGCCAGGTGCGTGTCAGCGCGGGCAGGGTGGGGGACGGCGCCCAGGCGGCTGTCTTCCTGGAGGTGCACGACGAGGGCCCGGGCATCGCCGCCGCGGACCGGGACCGCGTCTTCGAGCGCTTCCACCGCGCCGGGGCAGCACAGTCGGTCACGGGTGGAACCGGTCTGGGCCTGGCCATCGCCCGCTGGGCGGTGCAGCTGCACGGGGGCACCATCGAGGTCGCCGACACCCCCCTCGGCTGCCGCATGCGGGTCGTGCTGCCGCTCGCACCGGCCGTCGACGCCAGAACGGGGTCCACCGCGCGGCTGAGGCGACTCACCCGTCCCGGGGTGGATGACTCCGGCTTCTAGCCACGCCAGGATGGCGGTTCACTGACAGCACCACGACACATCAGGGGGTTGCACGGATGGCCACTGCCACGATGCACGAGGGCGGCCGGATCGAGGTCAAGGGCTTGAGCAAGCACTTCGGCCAGGTCGCCGCGGTGCAGGACCTGACGTTCTGCGTCGAACCGGGCCGGGTCACCGGCTTCCTGGGCCCGAACGGGGCGGGCAAGACCACGACGTTGCGGATGCTGCTGGCACTGGTCGCGCCCACCTCCGGCAGCGCCACCATCGGGGGTATCCCCTACGCCGATCTGACCGAGCCTCAACGCAGGGTGGGGGCCGCGCTGGAGGCGAGCAGCTTCCACCCCGGCCGCAGCGCACGAAACCACCTGCGCGTGCTCGGACGAACCTGCGGCATGGGCACGGACCGCGCCGACGAGCTTCTCGACCTGGTGGGACTGACCGCTGCAGCACGACGGCGCGCGGGCGGGTTCTCCCTGGGCATGCGCCAGCGGCTGGGCCTGGCCTCAGCACTGGTGGGAGACCCCAGCGTCCTGATCCTGTACGAGCCCGCCAACGGCCTGGACCCCGAGGGGATCCGCTGGTTGCGTAGCTTCCTGCGCCGGCTCGCCGAGGAGGGACGCACGGTGCTGGTCTCCAGCCACATGCTCTCGGAGGTGCAGCAGACCGTCGACGACGTGGTGATCATCAGCCGCGGCAGGCTGGTTCACCAGTCCAGCCTGGCTGGGCTGGAGGCGATGTCGGCGGGTGGCGTGCGGGTGAAGAGCCCTGACCCCGACGGGTTGCGGGACCTGGCCAGCCAGCACCAGTGGAAGTCCGCCGCGACCGCCGACGGGGCGATGCGGGTGGTGGCACCGATCGCGGAGGTGGGGAGGGCCTGCTTCGTCGGTGGTGTCGAGCTGCACGAGCTGAGCACAGAACGATCCGGCCTGGAGGCGACGTTCTTCGACCTGGTCGGTGGCGGTGCGGCGGACGGTTCGCAGGTCGGGCAGGTGGGGCAGGCCGGGCAGGTGGGGCACATCGGCGGTACACCGGAGCACGATCTCGATCGTGAGACCGGCAACCCCAGCAAGGAGGTGGCCCGATGATGGCCCTGGTCTCCACCGAGCTGCTGCCGTGGTACGGCGGGGCACTCGAGCTCGTCCTCATCGCGGCCGCGTTCTCGGCCATAGGCGCCGCCCTGACGCTGCGCCGCGACGTGACCTGATCTGCCGGCGGGCGGCCGTCACCTGTCGCATGAGCGGTCTGCGCCGAAGGGACTAGGCTCAACCCGGGTCGTGGACGACCAGAACTGTCACGACCCGGGTCGGCGCGACGGGTGCCGTTCCCACCTACGGCACCATGAGCGTGGAAGAGGGCGATCTCCGCCGTGTCAGGATCACAGTCCCCCCAGGACCCCGCCGCCGACAGCGGGAACCAGGTGGCGGCCGATTTCGGCCCCAACGAGTGGCTGGTGGACGAGCTGCACCAGCAGTACCTGCAGGACAAGCAGGCCGTGGACCCCGCCTGGTGGGAGTTCTTCGCGGACTACTCCGGCGAGTCGCCGCCGGCCAGCAGGATCGATCCCGAGCAGGTCCCGGACGAGGGGGGCCAGAACGGTGGGGCCAAGGACGGTGGGACCAAGGACGGTGGGACCAAGGACGGTGGGACCAAGGACGGTGGGACCAAGGACGGTGGGACCCAGAACGGTGACAGCACCGACGCGACCCCGGCCGAGCCGGACGCCCCGGCGGCAATCGGCAGGGACGGCGGCAGCCCCGCCGCCCAGCACGCCCTGGTCCTGGACGCTGCACCCGTCCCCAGCAGCGGCCGGTCGCCGGCCGCGCCCTCGGCCGGCCCCGATGCCGCCCCCGGCGGACCCGAGTTCGACGCACCCCATGACATCTCCGCGGTCCGGCCCAGGGAACGTCCGCTGCCGGAGCCCAAGCAGGGAACCAAGCGCTCAGAGAAGGCAGCGGCCACGGACATGCCCAAGCCCGCGGCGAAGCCGACCGGCAAGGCCCCACAGCCGTCGCAGGCGTCAGAGCCGGTCAGGCTCAAGGGCGCCGCCGCCCGTGTGGTCACCAACATGGAGGCGAGCCTCACCGTTCCCACGGCCACCTCCGTGCGTGCCATCCCTGCCAAGCTGCTGGTCGACAACCGCATCGTCATCAACTCCAACCTCGCCAGGGCTCGCGGCGGCAAGGTCTCGTTCACCCACCTCGTCGGTTTCGCCCTCGTCGAGGCGCTGGCCCAGATGCCGGAGATGAACCAGGGCTACGCCGAGGTCGACGGCAAGCCCGCCGTGCTCAAGTCGTCCACGGTCAATCTCGGTATCGCGATCGACCTCGCCAAGGAGGACGGCACCCGCCAGCTCCTGGTGCCTTCGGTCAAGGGCGCGGACCAGATGGACTTCGCCCAGTTCTGGTCGGCCTATGAGGACGTCATCCGCCGCGCGCGCACCGGCAAGCTGACGGTGGAGGACTTCCAGGGCACCACCATGTCGCTCACCAACCCGGGCACCATCGGGACCGTCCACTCGGTGCCGCGCCTGATGCAGGGCCAAGGGGCCATCATCGGCGTGGGCGCGATGGAGTACCCCGCCGAGTACGCGGGGGCCAGCCAGCCGACGCTGGCCAGGTTGGCCATCAGCAAGGTGATGACGCTGACCTCGACCTACGACCACCGCATCATCCAGGGCGCACAGTCCGGGGACTTCCTGCGCATCGTGCACAACAAGCTGCTCGGCGAGGACGGGTTCTACGACAGGATCTTCCGGTCCCTGCGGATCCCCTACGAACCGGTCCGCTGGGTCACCGACAAGTCCTTCTCCGACGACGACGAGGTCAACAAGACGGCGCGCGTGATCGAGCTGATCCACGCCTACCGCGTGCGCGGACACCTGATGGCCGACACGGACCCGCTGGAGTACCGCCAGCGTCGCCACCCCGACCTCGACGTCCAGACGCACGGGTTGAGCCTGTGGGACCTCGACCGCGAGTTCCCGACCGGGGGTTTCGGCGGCAAGCCGGTGATGAAGCTGCGGCACATCCTGGGAGTGCTGCGCGACTCCTACTGCCGCACCACCGGCATCGAGTACATGCACATCCAGGACCCGGTCCAGCGCGCGTGGATCCAGGAGCGGGTGGAGAAGAAGTACGCCAAGCCGAACCGCGAGGACCAGCTGCGGATCCTGCGCCGGCTCAACGCCGCGGAGGCCTTCGAGACGTTCCTGCAGACGAAGTTCGTCGGGCAGAAGCGGTTCAGCCTGGAAGGTGGGGAGTCAGCGATCCCGCTGATGGACGCGCTGCTGAGCGCAGCCGCCGAGGACGGCCTCGACGAGGTCTGCATCGCCATGCCGCACCGGGGCCGGCTGAACGTCCTGGCCAACGTCGCCGGCAAGTCCTACGGTCAGATCTTCCGTGAGTTCGAGGGCACCCAGGATCCCCGTTCGGTGCAGGGCTCCGGCGACGTGAAGTACCACCTGGGCACCGAAGGGGAGTTCGTGGCCGAGTCCGGCGCCTCCACCAAGGTGTACCTGGCCGCGAACCCGTCCCACCTGGAGGCGGTCAATCCTGTGCTCGAAGGGGTCGTACGCGCGAAGCAGGACCGCCTGAACAAGGCCGGCGAGTCGTTCCCGGTGCTGCCCGTCCTGCTGCACGGGGACGCCGCCTTCGCCGGGCAAGGTGTGGTGGCCGAGACGCTCAACCTGTCCCAGCTGCGCGGCTACCGCACCGGCGGCTCGGTGCACATCGTGGTGAACAACCAGGTCGGCTTCACCACCTCCCCCACCTCGAGCCGGTCCTCGTTCTACTGCACCGACGTCGGCAAGATGATCCAGGCGCCGATCTTCCACGTCAACGGCGATGACCCCGAGGCCTGCGCCCGGGTGGCGAAGCTGGCGTTCGACTTCCGCCAGGAGTTCGACAAGGACGTCGTCATCGACATGGTCTGCTACCGGCGCCGCGGCCACAACGAGGGCGACGACCCCTCGATGACCCAGCCGCTGATGTACTCCCTGATCGAGGGCAAGCGCTCGGTCCGCAAGATCTACACCGAGTCTCTCATCGGCCGTGGCGACATCACCGTGGAGGAGGCGGAGGCGGCGCTCAAGGACTACCAGCAGCAGCTCGAGCGGGTCTTCGCCGAGACCCGCGAGGCGGCAGAACCGGCGCTGGAGCACATCGACGGCCCGGACTCCTCTGCGGGCCTGGAGCCGCCGGCGGCGCAGAAGCAGGACGCCGTGGCAGCACCCCGGCCACGCGAGACGGCCGTGTCGCTGGAGGTGCTCAAGCGCATCGGGGACGCGCACGTCTCCCCCCCGTCGACCTTCACGGTCCACCCCAAGCTCCGCCAGCTGCTCGACAGGCGCTCGCAGATGTCACGCGAGGGTGGCATCGACTGGGGCTATGGCGAGCTGCTGGCGTTTGGTTCGTTGCTGCTGCAGGGCACGCCGGTCCGGCTGGCGGGCCAGGACTCCAGGCGCGGCACCTTCGTGCAGCGCCACGCCGTGCTGACCGACAAGAACAGCGGCGAGGAGTGGACCCCGCTGCTGTACCTGTCGAACGACCAGGCCCGGTTCTGGGTCTACGACTCGCTGCTGAGCGAGTTCGCGGCGATGGGCTTCGAGTACGGCTACTCGGTCGAGCGGCCGGACGCCCTGGTGCTGTGGGAGGCGCAGTTCGGCGACTTCGTCAACGGCGCTCAGACCATCGTGGACGAGTTCATTTCCTCCTCCGAGCAGAAGTGGGCGCAGAATTCTTCGGTCACGCTGCTGCTGCCGCACGGGTACGAGGGGCAAGGCCCCGACCACTCCTCGGCCCGCATCGAGCGGTTCCTGCAGATGTGCGCAGAGGACAACATGACCGTGGCCGTCCCCTCATCCCCCGCCTCGTACTTCCACCTCTTGCGGCGGCAGGCCTTTGCGCGCCCGCGCCGGCCGCTGGTGGTGTTCACGCCCAAGTCGATGCTGCGCCTGAAGGCGGCGACCTCGGACGTGGAGGACTTCACCACCGGCGCCTTCCGCACGGTCATCGGCGAGCAGTTCGGCGACGAGGAGCAGATGGCGCAGGTGGACCGGGTCCTCATGTGCACGGGCAAGGTCTACTGGGACCTGGTCGCGCACCGGGTGAAGTCCGCAGACACCCGCACCGCGATCATCCGCGCCGAGCAGCTCTACCCGCTGGACCTCGAAGCATGGGGCGAGGCGCTGGCCCCCTTCGGGGACGCCGAGCTCGTCTGGGTGCAGGAGGAGCCGGCCAACCAGGGCGCCTGGCCGTTCATCGGCCTGGCGCTGCCGGACGTGGTCGGCCGACCGGTGCACAAGATCTCCCGCAAGGCCTCGGCCTCACCCGCGACGGGATCAAGCAAGAAGCACGCAGCCCAGCAGCAGGCCCTGATCGAGGCCGCCTTCGCGCGCTGACCACCCCCGCGACCCTGGAGGATGTCGTCATGTACTTCACCGACCGCGGCATCGAGGAGCTCGAGGCCCGGCGTGGCCAGGACGCGGTGACGCTCGGCTGGGTGGCCGAGCAGTTGCGGTCCTTCGTCGACCTCAACCCCGAGTTCGAGACCCCCGTCGAGCGCCTGGCCACCTGGTTGGCGCGGCTGGACGACGAGGACGAGTGAGCATGCCCGCACGAACCACCGACCCCAGGAGCACCTGACGTGAGCGACGACCCCACTCCCTCCGGGCTGCGCATCTGCGTGATCGGCGACGATCTCGTCGCAGGGGTGGGTGACCCGAAGTCCCTGGGCTGGACGGGACGCGTCGCCGCCCGGACCCCGCACCCCCCAGGCGGGTTGGCGGTCTTCGCCCTCGGTGTCCCCTCCGAGGGCACACTTGCGCTATTGGAGCGGTGGCAGGAGGAGACGGCGCGGCGCTTCTCCCCCACCACCGACAACCGGATGGTCATCTCGCTCGGTACGGCGGACCTGGACGCCGGCACGTCCCTGGCCCGCAGCCGGCTCAACCTGGCCAACATCCTGGACGACGCGATGTCGCGGTCCATCGGCACCTTCGTCGTGGGCCCGCAGCCGAGTCAGGACGCGACTCGGAACGAGCGCATCCACGAGCTGAGTGCCGCCTTTGCGGACGTCTGCGACCGGCGCGGCGTCCCCTTCGTCGACTGCTACGGGCCGCTGGCGACGCATGACCAGTGGTACGGCGACCTGGCCTCCGGCGACGGCAAGCACCCGGGCCAGGCCGGGTACGGGCTGGTGGCCTGGTTGGTGCTGCACGGCGGCTGGCACAGCTGGCTGGGGCTGCAGCAAACCTGAGCCGGTCTCCGCCACATGATCGCGATATATCTTGACTTGAGCCGGAAACGCGATATAGCGTGAGCACAACGCGATATATCGACAGTCGGGAGAACATCGTGAGTGAGCAGTGGAGCGTCAGCGGTCCGGAGGTCATCGAGGTAGGGGGGCCCGGTGACGAGCCGCGACGTCTCGATGTGCGCATCATCAGCGGTCAGGTCGACGTCATCGCGCACGACGACCTGCAGAACATCACCGTGGAGGTCACCGCTGTGGATGGCCTCCCCTTGGACGTATCGTGGCAGGACGGGACGTTGGACATCGCGCATCCTCGCCTGCGCTGGGAGTCCCTGGTGCAGAGCGTGTCCGAGTGGGACGGTAGGAGAAGGGCATCTGTCGAGGTCAGCATCGCCGTCCCGCGCGGGGTCGAGGTGCACCTGGGCACGGTGTCGGCAGAGGGTCTGCTCAGCGGCACGACTGCGACGGCGCAGGTGCGGACGGTGTCAGGCACCGTCGTGGTCAATGGCGTGACCGGGCCAGTCGACGCCAAGACGGTCTCGGGGTCGATCGAGGTCCGAGACCACCGGGGGCCTCTGGTCGGCACGAGCGTCTCAGGGGCGCTCACGCTGCACGCCGTCGACCTGGATCACCTGCGGGCCAACACGGTGTCCGGGGCCCTGACGGTGGACCTGGAACGGGCACCGGCCACGGTGGTCGCCAAGAGCGTCAGTGGTGACGTGATGGTGCGCATCCCTGCAGCCACAGGCTACGAGCTGACGGCGAAGTCCGTCTCCGGGCGGGTGAACGCCGGGGGCGAGCAGCTCGCGCGTCGGCCGGGCAAGGTCGAAGGCGTGCTGAGTGGTGGGGACGGGGCCGTCAAGATCTCCGCCCAGACCGTCTCGGGCGACGTGACCCTGCTGCATGCAGCCGCAGCACCGGGGCACGAGGCCGAGGGTGGGTGCCCGAGCATGCGGAAGCAGCCGTGACCCCGGTCTTCGGCCACGGCCAGCTGCGGCTCTACCTGCTCCGCCTGCTGGACCAGGGGCCGCGCCACGGTTACGAGGTGATCCGGGCGCTCGAGGAGCGCTTCGACGGGATGTACTCCCCCAGCGCCGGAACCGTGTACCCACGGCTCGCCCGGCTGGAGGAGGAGGGTCTGGTCGAGCGCGAGGAAGCGGGGCGCCGGTCGGTGTACCGCATCACCGAGCTGGGACGGGCCGAGGTCCGTGCCCGTACGGACGACCTGGAGGAGCTCGACGCGGACATGAGCGCCTCGGTGAAGCGTCTGGCCGCCGAGGTGCGCGACCAGGTCAGGGCCGCCAGCAAGGACCTGCGCGGTGAGCTGGCGGCGGCGGCCAAGGCGGCACGCACGGCGTCCGCGCACAGCGGCGGCGGCCAGTGGACCTCGTCCGAGGGTCGCAGCGGCGCAGCGGGTCGCGCGGAGGCCTCGTTGCAGGTCTTCCGTGCACAGGTCCGGACGATGCTGCGGCAGAACCGGGTCACCGACCAGCAGGCCCTGGACATCGACGCCGTGCTGCAGGGCGCAGCCGCGGAGATCGCCGCGCACCTGACGTCCCATTGAGAACCCGTTCGAGAACCACGACGAGCAGCAGACACCTACCTACGAGACGGAGCACACCATGTCCTACATCGACGAACGCGCCGCCGCCCGGCGGCACAGCGAAGACCTCAGCGCCTCGGCCACCATCCGGCTGGTGCGTGCCCTGCGCGCCCAGTCGCGGGCTGACCGCCTCTCCCGCAAGGCGGAGGAGCACCTGTCCCGGGCCTGCCCGGTAGACCTGCGGACCTGACCGAGTCGCCCGGCCGGTCAGTCGGCACGACCCACCAGGTCGCCACGGGTCATCCCGGCCGGGTGAACACGATCTTGCCGAACAGGTCCCCCGACGCCATGTCGGCGAAGCCGTCGCGGGCGTCCTCCAGAGGCAGGGTCCGCGCAATGGCCGGACGCACGCCGCTGGTCTCGCACAGCTGCAGCAGCCGCACCAGCTCGGCGCGGGTGCCCATCGTGGAACCCACCACGCTGAGCTGCAGGAAGAACACCCGGGACAGGTCGGCGAACGGATCAGAGCCGGAGGTCGCTCCCGAGATCACCACGCGTCCACCGGGTTTCAGCGACTTGAGGGTGTGCCCCCAGGTGGCCTTCCCCACCGTCTCCATCACCGCGTCCACCCGCTCGGGCAGTCGGGCGCCGGACTCAAAGACCTGGTCGGCGCCGAGCTCCAGGGCCTTGGCCCGCTTGGACTCGGCCCGGCTGGTGGCCCAGACGCGGTACCCCGCCGCCCGGCCGAGCGCGATGAGCGCAGTGGCCACACCACCCCCGGCTCCCTGGACCAGCACGGTCGAGCCCGGGGCGAGCCCTGCCTTGGTGAACAACATCCGGTACGCGGTCAGCCACGCGGTCGGCAGACAGGCCGCGTCCTCGAAGGAGAGACCGGCCGGCTTGGGCACCAGGTTCCGCCGGGGCACGACGACCTCGTCGGCGAAGGTGCCCTGGTGCACCTCGGAGAGCAAGGAGCGGCGGGGGTCCTCGGTCTCGTCACCGACCCAGTCGGGCGAGGAAATGACCGCGTGCACCACGACCTCGTTGCCGTCCTCGTCCACCCCGGCGCCGTCGCAGCCCAGGATCATCGGCAGCCGGTCGGCCGGCAGCCCGACGCCGCGCAGGCTCCACAGGTCGTGGTGGTTCAGGCTCGCAGCCCGCAGCCGCACCCACACCCACCCGTCCGGGACCTCGGGCGATGGCCGCTCCCCCATCTCGAGGCCTGTCAGTGGCTGGTCGGAGGACTGGTGGGCGGCGTAGACGGCAAACATGTGCCCAGGTTACCGGCCTTGACTAGCCTCATCCCATGACGCAGCTATCTCAGGACGACCCGACCGGCGCAGCACCCCGGCTGCTGCTGGGTCCGCTGCTGCGCTACGTCGACTCGCACCGTGCCACGGTGTGGGTGGAGACCGACCGTCCCTGCACAGTGGCGGTCCTGGGCCACCGGGAGCCGACGTGGACCGTGCACGAGCACCACTTCGCCCTGGTCGCTCTGGAGGACCTGGAGGCAGGCAGAGCGCACGAGTACACCGTGACCCTGGACGGGCACCAGGTGTGGCCGGAGCCGCAGTCCGCCTTCCCGCCCAGCGTCATCCGCACGTTCAGCAACAACGAGACATTCCGGCTCGCCTTCGGGTCCTGCCGACGCTCGGCCCCCATGGACCCCGAGGACCTGAGCCGCTTCGGCGCAGACGCGTTGGTGGCCCTGGCCGAGCGCATGGCCACCAGCGCGCACCCACGCTGGCCGGACGCCATCTTCTTCGGCGGCGACCAGGTCTACGCCGACGAGCCCTCACCCCCGCAGCGGGCCCGGCTGCTCGCCCAGCACGGAGTGGACGACCCGGACCAGCTGGACGAGGACGACCCGATGACAGCCGTCGCAGACGAGATCCAGAACTTCGAGGAGTACACCTGGCTCTACCACGACACCTGGATGCATCCCGCCGTGCGGTGGCTGCTCTCGACGGTGCCCACCGCGATGATGCTGGACGACCACGACCTGCGCGACGACTGGAACACCTCCGTGCAGTGGCGCGAGGAGGTCACGCGCCAGCCCTGGTGGCGTGAGCGGGTCATCGGCGCCTTCGGCTCGTACTGGGTGTACCAGCACCTGGGGAACCTCTCCCCCGACGAGCTCGCAAAGGACGAGACGTACTGCATGGTCCGCACCGTGCAGGACGACGACGAACGCAGCCGTCTGCTGGACGAGTTCGCCTGGAACGCGGACGCGGAGCCGACCAGCACCCGGTGGAGCTTCTCCCGCGACTTCGGCACCCCGAGCCTGGGCATCCGGCTGGTGGTCATCGACTCACGCTGCTCCCGGGTGCTGGAGCCGCACAAGGAACGCGCCATGGTGGACGAGCTGGAGTGGCAGTGGTTCACCGAGCAGGTGCTCCCTCAGGACGGGCAGCGGATCGACCACCTGCTCATCGGCACCACGCTGCCGGTGCTGCTGCTGCCAGGGATCCACCACCTCGAGGGCTGGGACGAAGCACTCGCCGGTGGTGCATGGGGCAAGCGCGCGGCGAAGCTGGCCGAGAAGATCCGGCAGGCCGTCGACCTCGAGCACTGGTCGGCCTTCCGGGCCACGCTCCACCGGCTGGCGCACCTGCTCTCGCAGGTGGGGCAGGTGCCTGAGCCACCCGCGAGCGTGCTGCTGCTCAGCGGTGACGTGCACTGCTCGTACACCGCCGCAGCCACGCTGGAGGGCATCGACCCCGAGCGGACGGGCTTTCACCAGCTCACGATGTCGCCGTTCCGCAACCCGCTGGAGCCGCCCATCCGCGTGGCCAACCACCTGCTGAACGCCCGGCCGGTCAAGGCCTTCACGCACTGGCTGGCGCGCCGCGCCAAGGTCGAGGACGTGCCGATCTCGTGGGACATCGACCATGGGATGTGGTTCGACAACGGGATCATGACGGTCGTCATCGAGGGGCGCCGGGCCACGCTGGAGGTCGATCACGCGCACGTGAACGCCGACCAGCAGGAGCTGCGCCGCACGCTGACCACGCGTCTGACGCCCTGAGGGGCGAGCCTCAGGCGCCCTGAGCCGAACTACCACCGAGCTCCTGTGCGCGTCTTTCGCCCAACGCGCCGGCGTGTCGGGTGAGAAGTGCTCTCCGGGTCACCGCGCGCGGCTACCGGGTGTGGCAGTGAGCCAGGGGCATTCGTGCGTCACGACCCGCTGCCCTGACGGACTGGCGGACTGACGGACTGGCGTCGGCGGATTCGGGCTCGGCAACCGCTCAAGCACTGCTCTGGACCGGTCGATGGTGAGGTCGCGGAGAGGACGGCGACCATGGGAGCACGACGAGGTGCCGGAGCGGGCTTCATGCTGCGCCTCATGCTGGCGCTTACGGCCGCTCTCGTCGCTGTCGGTGTCGCGCAGTACACCGCGGTGGAGCGGACGCTGACCGCCACGGCGCTGGACAACCTCAAGGCCGCGCACGCAGGGGACGCCACCGTCCTGATCAGCCTGTACGACGCCGAGGGCGGCGGTTTGGAGGCGGTCACCGCGCTGCTCGGCCACGTCGCCTCGCGCCCGGGGGTCGAACGGGCGGTGCTGCGCGACGCCGAGGGCCGCGACGTGGCTGTCGGCACGCCCGCCACGCCTGCCACGCACGCCGCGAAGTCCATGCCCGGCGGGACGAACGCCGACGCCGACGCCGACACCGTCGCCGACACCGGCGGTGCGCACGGCAACCTGGCAACCATGCCGGGCGGCCAGGGTGCCGCCGAGGCGGTCGGGCAGATCACCGTCGCGGTCCCGGTGATGCTGGACGGCGAGCCGTTCACGCTGGAGGTCCAGCGCGACGACGCCGAGCTGCGCGAGAGCGTCGACGCGCTCCGCCGGGTGGTGCTCATGACGCTCGCCGGCGGCCTCGTGCTGGTCCTCCCGCTCTTCTACCTGGTCGGTGGCCGGGCGCTGGCCAGCAGCCACCGGGACGCCGTGGAGGGCTCCACGACCGACGGGCTGACCGGGCTGGGGAACCACCGGCTCTTCCACGACGACCTGCGGCGAGCTGTGAGCACGGCGTACCGCCACCACCGGCCGCTGACGCTCGTGCTCGTGGATCTGGACGGGTTCAAGCAGGTCAACGACACTCGGGGCCACGCCCACGGCGACCAGGTGCTGTCCGCCGTCGGCGCCGTGCTGCGCGAGCCGCGTGACGGCGATCGCTCCTACCGCATCGGCGGTGACGAGTTCGCCCTGCTGCTCGCCGACACCGACACCGAGGGTGCCCTGCAGATGGCCGAGCGGGTCCGGGCCCGGGTGGAACACGAGGTGGGCGAGGTGACCACGAGCATCGGCCTCGCCTCGCTCGCCGTCAGCCGACCGGACGCGCCCAGCCTGCTGCTCGCCGCCGACGAGGCGCTGTACCGCGCCAAGGGCGAGGGGAAGAACCGCGTCGCCGAGGCGCCCCAGCCCCAACCGGAGCCGCAGCCACAACCGGAGCCACAGCCGCAGCCATAGGACGTCGAGCCAGAACGAGAGCCCAGCGACGGCCTGACCAGGAGGTTCCATCGGGAGCCGGTCTGGTCGTCCACGGCGACCGCCGCCCCGTCCGGCGGCGCGGCGGGGGCGACCAGCGGTCGGAGGTCAGCGCCCGTCCCTCCAGCGCGGGCACGCTCAGATGCTCGGCGACCACGTCGTGAGACCCGGCCGTGACACCTCAGCGCCGGGCCACACCGTCCTTGCGAGCTGCCGCTGCGACGGCCGCTGACACCGCGGGCACGACGGACTCGTCGAAGACGCTGGGCACGATGCAGCCGGCCGTCGGCTCCGGCACGCACCCGGCGATGGCGTGCGCGGCAGCGACCTCCATCCACTCGGTGATCCGGGTGGCGCCCACGTCCAGCGCTCCCCGGAAGATGCCCGGGCCCTCCCTGTCAGGCTGTAGTGAGACACCCCGGAGCCCCGGGTCCACCGTGGAGGGTGGTGACAGGAGACAGTTTCGTGAGCAGCAACAGTCCAGTTCTTCCCGGTGCCGGCGATCATCTGGAGT
>JAABUN010003585.1_pt1 | contig 23631 bp, 28 predicted proteins | sample 5559311 | NCBI WGS metagenome assembly JAABUN01 (sample SAMN10711877, study PRJNA513370) | rock metagenome | isolation source: Antarctica rocks | place: Antarctica: Victoria Land, Siegfried Peak sud
GGGCGTATGCAGCCCTGATCGTGGAGAGCCGGAAGGACTGCGGGGTCTGACCGCGACGCAGCAGATGCCGGGGTAGCACCCCCGCAATGCTGTCGCCGCCGGGTGCGACCTGGATCACGGTGTCGGCTGACGGGATCGCGGTGAGCACGGCCTGATGGGTCCGCAGCGCGTCGACGTTCGCCGCGATGATCGCCTGGGAGACCAGCGGGCGGACCGCGTCGTGCAGCAGCACGTTGCACTCCTCGTCGCCGAGCGCGGCCAGGGCGGCTGCGGTGGTGTCGTTGCGTGTGCCGGCGCCCTCGAGGATCTGGCTGACCTTGCCGTAGTCGCCCGACCCGGTGATCGCGCGGATCTCGTCGAGGTAGCCGGGCGCCATCATGATCATGATCTCGTCGATCAACGGCGACCGCTGCATCGCCGCGATGGTGTGCTCGATGATCGGCTTCCCCGCGATCTTGGTCAGCTGCTTGGGGATGCTCAGTCCGACCCGGGTCCCGGTCCCGCCGGCCAGCAGAACGGCCACGTTGCGCAAGACCATGGCGGCAGCCTAACGCTCGCCCGACCCGGCACCCGGCGGATCGAGCAGGGTGGCCACGCTGCCGATCGACCCCAGCGCCCGGCCGTCCACCGCGCTGACCGCCACGATGCCGCTGAGGCTGCTGGTCCAGAAGACGCTACGCGCGTCGTGCAGATCATCGACCGTGCACCGCTGGACCTGGACCGGGATCTGCCGCTCGGCGAACCGGTCCAGCACCTCTCGTCGGGTGACGCCGGGCAACAGCGACTCGTCGAGCGGGGGCGTACGCCACACCCCGTCCCGGCCGAGCAGAAACAGGTTGCCGCGGGAGGTCTCGCTGAGCCGGTCGGATCCGGGCCCGGCGGTGAAGTAGGGCAGGTCGGGGGCGGCGGTCCGTTCCGCGGCGGCCAGGGCGGCGCGGTCAGACCACTTGTGCCGCCAGACGTGCTCGGGCCGGGAGTGCCGGGCCAGAGTGCAGCTCTGCAGCCGGGGCCCGAGCTCCCGCAGCTCGGTGCCGGTGTCCAGTTCCCCGTCCGGGCCGGGGACGACGCTGATCCGCAGCGCCATCCGGGGGGCGGCCGACAGTCCGGTGCGGACGTGGCGGCGTACGGTCTCGGCCAGCTCCGGGGCCAGCCCGCGGCCATACAGCTCCCGGCACGACGTGTCAAGGCGGGCGAGGTGCCGGTCGAGCCGGACCAGCCTTCCGTGCTCGACCAGTACCGACTCGAACACCCCGGCCGCGACCAGACCCGGGTCGGCTCGGGGCTGGCCGGCCAGTCCGGGGGCCAGCTCGGCCCCGGCGGCCGCCACCAGCGGGTGGGCCTTGTGCAGGCACTCGTACCACTCCAGGACCGGCACGCTGTCCGCCGTCAGCCCGCCGCCGACTCCCAGCTCGAGGGCCTCTCCCTCGATCTCGAAGGTCCGGATCACCACACTGAAGTCGGCTCCAGCGCAGGGACTGACCAGCCCAATGCTGCCGGTGTATGCACCACGGCTCTCGGTTTCCAGCTCGGCGATGCCCCGTTGCGCGGCCAGCTTGGGGGCGCCAGTTACCGAACCGGGCGGGAAGGTCGCGTCGAGCAGCCCGTGGACCGTCACGTCGGGGCGCAGCTGACCCTCGACGGTGGACACCAGGTGCCACACGCCAGGGTGGGGTTGCACGGCCAGCAGGTCCGAGACGGTCACGGTCCCGGGCCGGCAGACGCGGGACAGGTCGTTGCGCATCAGGTCGACGATCATGATGTTCTCGGCCGCGTCCTTGCTCGAGGCCCGCAGGGCCGGCGAGTCGGTCTCCCCGCCATGCCGGGGTGCGGTGCCCTTGATCGGCTGGGTGCTGACGGTGCGGTCGCGGACCCGCAGGAACAGCTCGGGGCTGAAGCTGGTGATCGTACGCGGGCCCGCCTCCGTCGAGCCGGCGGTGACCAGCGCCCCGTACGACGGTTGCAACCGGGCCGCCATTCGAGCGAACAGTGCGGCCGGTGGACCGTCCAGCTCGGCGTGCAGCCGGGTGCAGAGGTTCATCTGGTAGAAGTCCCCGCGGTGGATCCGGCCGATGGCGGCCTCCACCGCAGCCAGGTGACCGTCCCGGGCGGGCTCGACCGGGACGAGGGGACCGAACGGGCCCACCGTCACCGTCGGAAGCGGCGCCGCCGACGCCAGCGCGTCGGCCCAGCCGCGTCGCGCTTCGGCATTCGCCGCCTCCCGCCCGGCGAGGCCCAGGGACTCGAACGCCCAGCCGGAGGCTGGGCTCCAGCGAAGCAACGAGTCGTAGAAGGCGAGGATGGAGTGACCGGGGGAGTAACCCAGGCTCCCCAACCACCCCCCGCCTACGCCGTCGAAGTCGGCCTCGAGGTCGGGCAGCTCGTCCAGGGTGGCGAAGGCTTCGGTGGCGTCGTTGACCGAGATCGTGATCATGGGCTTCGCCAAGATCAGCACCCCGCCGCCGAACCAGCCGCCCCAGAGCACGCTCGGGTGATCATCAGGGTCCAGGCGGGCGATGATCATCTCCGGTGCCGTCGCACCGGCCAGGGGCAGCCGGAAGGGTCGGGCCCGGGAGAACCTGGGCCGACCTGGACGGGCGTCCGGTTCAGTCACTTCCGGCCAGGCTGGCCAGGACCCGGGTGGCACTGGTGCCCAGGCCGAGCAGATCGGTCAACTCGGCGAACCGCTCCGGCTCAGCCGGGGTCGTGGGCCGTACGAGGTCGTCCAGGCCGACCCCGAGGTCGAGGTCACGGGCCACCGCCACCACCGTCGGGGCCACGGCCAGGTAGTCCATCGCCGCGCCGAGCCTGAAGCGGACGGAACCGCTGATCTTGGTGCCTGGTTCGCTGGCCGCGGCCAGGATGCCGGCCAGGTCGGTGTAGGTGTTCAGCAGCGAGGCCGCGGTCTTCTCTCCGATCCCGACCACCCCGGGCAGCCCGTCGGACGCGTCACCGCGCAGGGTGGCGTAGTCGACGTAGGCCGACGCCGGAATGCCGTAGCGGTCCAGCATCCAGGCCTCGTCGACCCGTTCGTGCTTGCCCACCCCGCGGGCTATGTAGAGGATCCGGATCTCCCGGTCGTCGTCGACGAGCTGGAACAGGTCCCGGTCTCCGGTGACGACGTCGACCGGGATCCCCGCGGTGCTGGCCAGGGTGCCGATCACGTCGTCGGCCTCGTAGCCGTCCAGCCCCACCACGGCGACACCCAGAGCCTGGAGCACGGCCTGGATGTAGGGGACCTGCACCGCGAGGTCGGCCGGGGCCGTCTCGCCCGAGCCGGCCGACGACATCTCCGCCACCACCGGGTCACCGCTGCTCGCCACCCGGTGCGCCTTGTAGGAGGGAATCAGCTCCACCCGCCAGGCCGGTCGCCAGTCGTTGTCCCAGCAGCAGACGAGGTGACTGGGGTCGTACGACTCGACCAGCCGGGTGATGAAGTCGAGCAGACCGCGGACCGCGTTGACCGGCGTACCGTCGGGTCCGCGGAGCGAATCCGGGACTCCGTAGAAGGCGCGGAAATAGAGCGAGGCAGTGTCCAAAAGCATAATTCTGGGTGAGCCCACAAACGAATACTGGCACGATGACCCCCATGGAGAAGCTCGACCGCCGCATCCTGGCGCTGCTCGCGCGGGACGGCCGGATGTCCTACACCGACATCGGGAAGGAGACGGGGCTCTCCACCTCCGCCGCCCAGCAGCGGGTCCGTCGGCTCGAACAGCGCGGCGTGATCAAGGGCTACCGCGCGGTGCTGGACTCCAGCGAGCTGGGTCTGATGGTCACCGCCTTCGTGGCGATCAAGCCGTTCGACCCCAGCCAGGCTGACGACGCGCCCGACCGGCTGCGGCACATCGAGGAGATCCTGTCCTGCTACTCGGTGGCCGGTGAACCCAGCTATCTGCTCAAGGTCCAGGCGCCGAGCATGCCGATGCTGGAGTCCCTGCTGGCCCGCATCCGGGCGGACGGCAAGGTGTCGACCCACACCACCACGGTGCTGTCGACCCCGTACGAGGACCGACCGCAGATCTGAGCCGCACGTGATCCTCACCGGGGGCCGGGTGTTCGCACCCGGGTTGGGCGGCGCGACAGCGGTCGCGGTCCGCGACGGGCTGATCAGCTACGTCGGCGACGACGCCGGGGCACGCCTCGCCGGTGGGGACGGACCCGAGATCGATCTGGCCGGCGGACTGTGCACGCCGGCCTTCGTGGACGCCCACCTGCACGCCATCCAGACCGGTCAGGTGATGTCCGGGATCGACCTGCACCATGCCCGGAGCCGGACCGAGGTGCTGGATCGCGTACGCCGGTTCGCCCTCGCGCATCCCCAGGCCCGGGTCATCGTCGGCCAGGGCTGGGACGAGCGGTTCTGGCCCGACCCCCGGCCCCCGGTCCGGGCCGAGCTGGACCGCGCGGCCCCCGGCGTGGCCGTCTACCTGGCCCGGGTCGATGTGCACTCCGCCGTGGTCTCGACTGCGATGCTGGCTCACCTCCCCCAGGTCGGCGAGGCCGTCGGTTTCACCGTCGAGGGGTTGCTGACCCGCGAGGCCCACCACCTGTGCCGGGGTCAGATGGACGGGTTGTTCACTGACGGGGAGCGTCGCGCCGCCGCCCGAGCCGCCCTCACCCGGGCGGTGGGACTCGGGGTCGCGACCGTCCACGAGCTCGGTGGGCCGCACCTGGGCCCGTTGGCCGACCTGCGCCGGGTCCGCGACGCGGGCGACGAGCTCGGTCTGCACGTCGTCACCTACTGGGGCGAGCTGGCCTCCGGCGCGGCAATCGAGCGGGCCCGTTCGGTCGGTGCAGCGGGACTGGCCGGTGACCTGTGCATCGACGGGGCGATCGGCTCGCGGACCGCGGCCCTGTGTCGGCCTTACTCCGACGCGACCGGCTCCGGCGCTCGATACCTGAGCGACGAGGAGATCGCCGACCACCTGGTGGCCTGCACCCGGGTCGGGTTGCAGGCCGGTTTCCACTGCATCGGTGACGAGGCGGTCGCGGCCGCGGTGGCTGGGCTGCGGGCCGCCGCCCGAACCCTCGGTGCGACCGCGATCCGGGGGGCGCGGCACCGGCTTGAGCACGTCGAGATGGTCGACCCCGCCGACTTTGCCACCCTCGCCGGGCTGGGCGTCGTGGCCAGTGTGCAACCGGGCTTTGATGCGACCTGGGGCGGGCCCGGCGAGCTCTACGAGTCCCGGCTCGGAGCCGAGCGGGCCGGGGCCATGAACCCTTTTGGGTCGCTGCACCGGGCGGGGGTGGCCCTCGCGCTGGGCACCGACGCCCCGGTGACTCCGTTGGCCGGCTGGGAGACCGTACGCCAGGCCGCCCAGCACTGGCGGATCGACGAGCGGCTGCCGGTCGGGGTCGCCTTCGCGGCCGCCACCGTGGGTGGCCACCGGGCTGCCCGCACCAAGGACAGCGGCACGATCCGGGTCGGGGCCCGGGCCGATCTGGCGGTGTTCGACGTGTCCGCCAGTCCGCTGGACCCGGTGACCAGACTCCCGCGGCTCGAACCGTCCGATCCTTCACCGGAGTGCCGCCTGACCATCGCGGCCGGTCGCGTCGTGTTTACCGGTTAGACGAAATGCCCCCGAGCAGGGGGGGCCGAGACAGGGAAGCCTGGGCGGGACGCGCACCTGACCGCTGTCGTCGTTGCGATTGCCCTCGTCGCCTTCACGACCGCTGAGCTGCTAGCGGCTGGGCGGGCAAAAATGCCGCCGAAGACGGTAGAAGACGTATTACGCCCGCGCTAGTATCGTCCTACGATGGCTTCGAGAACCAGAGAGTTGCCGCGTGCTGTTCGACGCGATCGAGTGGGACGACGGAAACCTCGCCAAGACTCGGCGCGCGACGGTGGCTGAGATGGAGCAGGTAATTGCCAACGCCGACAGCTTCACCCGATCTCAGCACGCCGTCGACCGAGTGCTGTTCCGAGCCCGCACCAACGGTGGCCGGCCGCTGGTTGTTGTGGCGCAGCTGAAGGCCCACGGGCGCCTCCGCCCGATCACCGCCTGGGAGGACTGATGATGGACACGACCAACATGACTGAGTCCGAGCTGACTCACTACTACGAGCGAACGGGTGACCTGTCCGAGTTCGAGGGTGGTGAAGTCGTCAAGATTGAGCCAGGCCCCAAGGACAGCATCGTGTCCGTACGGTTCGCGGCGGGTGAGCTGAAGGCGGTCGAGCGGCAGGCGGCGGAAGCGGGCATGAAGCTTACCGCCTTCATTCGGGCGTCGGCGTTGTCGGGTGCCCAGGTGGTCGACCTCGACCGGCTGCGGAAGGTTGCGGCCAAACTGGTGGCCGACACCCAGGAGATGGGCGAGGTCGTCGACCTGCCGACTGGGCGGCGCCCCCCCCAACAATCACCAACGTCGACGAGTAAGGCGATAAGCAAGACGGCAGCCGACAAGTCGACCGGGCGTTCGAAGGCTCCGCCGACGGGTAGGGGGTGACCTCGCTGCTCGCATGCCCCCCTGGTCGAGCCCGTTCGCACTCACGCCGTGATCCCCCCACGGCCACATTCGCAAGGGGTAGACCGCCGTCCACCGGGGTTCGTGTGCTGCCAAAAGAAGTGCTCGTTGCCCTCGGAGCAGCCACCGCCGCTGGGACGAAACTCAGCAGGACGATGGCAACCAGCCGAGGGCGGCGCCAGTGCTGAAGTGGGTAGCGGTAGCGACGACCGTCAGTGAGGGCATTTGACGAGCGGTGCGTGGCCGACCTGGAGTGCTGGGGGCCTTCACCGGTGTGGGTCAGAGTCGTGAGAGTTCGTGTTCGAGGTTGTCAAGGCCGAGGCTGCCCTGACTGAGCGCGGCCATGTCCCACGCCGGACCAGCTCGCTGTCCAGCAGCGCGCCGTCGCTTCCGCAGTGTTCGCCGAGGAAGGTTCGGGCGAGGTCGGGTGTCCAAGGCTTCCCTCTGTGCCCGGTGAGGGCACCGTCGGCGTCGTCGGGGATGGGCAGCTCGAGGTGCATGCCGATGTCGATGACCACGCGGACGGCGCGGAGCTGTTGCTCGTCGTGGTAGCCGAGCCGGGTTCCTGGGTTGGTCAGAAAGTCGAGCTCGTCCATCAGCCGTTCGGCGTACAGCGCCCAGTCCTCAACGTTGGCGCCCACCGCGCCGAGCGAGGTCTGGTACGTCGAGAGCTGCCCCGACACGTACGCCCACTGCGCCAGCTGCAGGTGGTGACCCGGCACGCCCTCGTGGTACCAGATCGAGACCAGGTTCCACAGCGGGAAGCGGTCGCGGCCCAGCGTGGGCAGCCAGGTGCGGCCCGGCCGCGAGAAGTCCTGCGCAGGCTCGGTGTAGTACGGCGCCCCGGCACTGCCGGGCGGGGCGATCATCGCCTCGACCCGACGGATCGGGGCGGCGAGCTCGAAGTGAGTGCCGTCAAGGGCATCCATCGCCTCGTCCATCATCTGCTGCAGCCGGAGCCGGATCTGCTCCACGCCCTCGACGGCCTCGCCGTGCTCATCGAGCCAGCGCATCGCCTCAAGCGGAGTTGAGCCGGGCGTACCGTTCGCGGCCGACCGCGTCCGGTATGCCATCGGCCTGCGGAGCGTAGATGTCGCTCAAGAACTCGCGCACTTCGGCGACCGCACCGTCGGCGAGGGCAGCGGCGCGGTTCAGCTCGGCGCGCAGCTCGGCGGGCCCGTCGGTGACGATCGAGGCAAAGTACGGCCCGGCCAACCACTCGTCCAGTTGGTCGACGACGGTGTGCACCTGGCGGGGCGCGGCGAACAGTCTCCGCGAGGCGCCTTCGGTCAGTGTTGCGAGGAAGCCGCGGTAGGCGTCGGGGACCCGCGCCAGCCGGCGAGAAAATACTCCCCAGTCCTCTGCGGTCTCGGTGGGCATCATCGCGAACACCTCCGGCCCAACGTCTGCTCCTTCACACCGAGCTCACGAGCCACCGTGGCCACCGCCCGACCCGTGTTGACGACCAGCTTCACAGCCTCGTCCTTGTTCTCAGGAGTGAACTCTCGACGCTGACTTCCCATAATGAACATCCTCTCTTACGGGTGTCCACCATTCGGGGTTCAAAGCCAGTTGCTGTTGGTGGTGGCGAATATGTCGCGGAGCTTCCGGTGGTGATGCTGGAAGGCTTGGACCCAGTTATAGGCCGACCATGTCGTCACTGGCGGAGCTCAACTCGCCGGACGCGGTGAGTAGGCGCTGCGCCAGCACCAGGACGCGGTGACGTAGCTCGACGGGACCCTCCACGACCAGGTCGGCGTCGAGCGCGGCGAGCACTCCAGGCACCCAATCGAGTTGCTCCGCGCGGATCTCGACGCGCGTCCAGCCCTCCTCGTCGGCCAGCGGTGTGAGGGTGGCGATGCCGGCTGGTAGGCGGGACCGGACTACGTCCGCGCTGGCGTGCACTTTCACCGATACCGTGTGGCGCCACGGGGTCCGCGCGAGCGCGGCGAGCACCGCGTCCTGTGCCTGGAAGCCGATGGGCACCTCGAAGGTCGTCGATCCCGGCCGGGCCGTGCTGACGCGGTCCAGTCGGAACGTCCGAATCTCGTTGCTCGTCGTGTCGAGACCCGTGAGGTACCAGTGCCCGGCGTGGGCGACGACCCCGTATGGCTGGACCGTTCGTTCTGTTGTGCGTCCGTTCCGGCTGGCGTGAAGGATCTCGACTGTGCGCTGGGCGCGTGCGGCTTCGGCCACGAGGAGCAGGACGTCGACCTCGGGCGACGGACTTGGGTGCAATCGGCCGGGGAAGTGGGCGACGTCGAGCAGTGCGCCCACCCGCGCGGCAAGAGGTTTCGGCAGCACCCGTCGAACCTTGGCGGCCGCGCTCTCCGCGGCCAGCCTCGATGTGCCGGCACCGGACGGGGGGTTGGTGACCAGGCCGACCAGCACGGCGACCGCCTCGTCGTCGGTCAGCATCAGCGGCGGCAACCGGTAGCCCGAGGCCAGCCGGTAGCCGCCGTACCGGCCGCGCACCGACTCCACCGGAACGCCGAGGTCGAGCAGGTGCGCGACGTAGCGGCGGACCGTCCGCTCGTCGACGCCGAGACGTTCGGCAAGATCGCCGACGGTGCGGGTGCCGCCGTTCTGCAGGATCTCCAGCAGCGCGAGGACGCGCGCGGTCGGGCGAGTCATCCTCAGAAACTATCTGAATAGCGGGCCGGTTCTGCCCGGTATTAGTCCTAGCGTCGAGCACATGAACCTCGTCTCCGTCCGCATCATCACCGCCGACATCGACCGGATGGTCGACTTCTACGTCCGGGTCACGGGCGCCGTCGTCGACCGGCCGACCCCCGACTTCGCTGAGCTGCGGACGCCCAACGCCACGCTCGCTCTCGGGAGCACTCGGACCGTCGGGTTGTTCGGAGCCGGTACGGCTGAACCGGCCGCCAACCGGTCGGCGATCATCGAGTTCCTCGTCAACGACGTCGACGCTACGTACGCCTCGCTGCAGAGGTGGGTCACGACCTTCGTCAACGAGCCCAGCACGACGCCTTGGGGGAACCGGTCGCTGCTGCTGCGTGACCCGGACGGCAACCTGGTCAACCTGTTCAGCCCGGTGACGGCCCCTGCACAGGAGAAGTTCAGCCACTACGAGCGCTGAGCGGCTGAAAATGTCGCCGATCACACCGTAGGCCGCAGCTGCTGGGTCCGGGTCTTGAGATCTGCTTGCCTCACCCTCGGCTAGGCGCCGCCATCGCGGGATCTGAGCCAGGAGGTCGTCGCGCAGGACGACCCTCCAGCGGGACGGCGGGCGGCACTGCAAGGGGAAGGGCGACCGGTACGGCTCCACGGCGCGCTCGCGCGAGCTACCGGGCGCTAATGCTTAGCGGGCGCGGGCGGTGAGTTGTACATATGCTGTGGCCGATGGGAGCGCACTCGGCTAGCCACGGCGACGTACGCCTAGCCGTGCAGGCGCCGCCGTGGGCGGGCTTGGTGGTCATCGCCGCAACTGCTGCCGTCATTGCTCCAATGACCGTGACTGCATCTTGGACGTGGCATCTGACCGCCGCGATCCTGCTGACCGCACTCACCGCGGCGGCTATCACGGTGTCTGGCCCCGCGCCACTGCGGACGATGATCTACCTCGATGTGGCGTTCCTGCTGTTTGCCTTGGGGACGCACCTGCGTTGGCCGCCGGTGGTGACCACCGTGCTCGTTTGTCTGTTACCCCTCGCTGCGCTGCTGGCCGGCAAGCGAGGAGGCCGACCGCGCCCTGCCGCACCGTGGCTACGACTCGGCCAGCGCCCCGACTCGCTGATGCTGATTCTCGCCGTGGGGCACGGTCGTTGCTGCAGGCGCCGCCCTGGCCCTGTGGACCGTCGTGGTGGCTCAGGCCGCGCCGCCCTATCTGGCGCAGCTGCAGCAGTACCCCGTGTGGCTGGCAATTCTCGGTGTCATCGGTTTCGCCTTGGTCAACCCCCTCTGGGAAGAGGCAATGTTCCGCGGGGTCGTTCTCGAGGACCTCACCGCCCTCTGGGGGGCAGGTCCCGCAGCTGTCGTCCAAGCCGTGCTCTTTGGCGCCGCGCACTGGGCGGGGTTTCCCTCCGGCTGGGTCGGCATGCTGATGGCAGCCGCTTGGGCCTGCACTCGGCATCCTCCGACTCCGAACGCGCGGCATCCTCGTCCCCTACCTCGTTCACGTCACTGCCAACGCCGTCATCGGTAGCCTCGGCGTCATTCTGCTCTAGCGCTCGCTCGACCGGCGGCCGATGTCACCGGTTAGCCTTACCGCGGTGACGCCAGGAAGCAGGCTCAGGCTCAGCAGATTCCTGGTGTGGGTGGCCGGCGCTGCCGGTACTTTGCACGCCGCAGCCAGCCTGTACTGGGCCTTGGGCGGACGTTGGCTACTGGCCACGGTCGGCCAGTGGGCGGTGGAGCTATCCGCTCAAGCGCCACTGACGGCAGGGCTCGCGCTCGGCCTCGTGGCGCTGGTGAAGATCCTGGCCGCGACGATACCGATCGGGGTCGCCTACGGCAGAGTGCGCTGGCGCCGGTTCTGGCGCGCGGTCAGCTGGGTGGGCGGGTTGCTGTTGGTCGTCTACGGCGGGATCAACATCGTGGTCAGTGCCGCGGTGCTCGGTGGGCTGATCCGTCCTGGGAGCGGCTACGACCTCGACGCCATGAGGGGGCACGCCTACCTGTGGGACCCGCTGTTCTTCCTCTGGGGCAGCGCGCTGGTCCTGTCCCTCTGGTTCTCGCGCCAGAAAGACCGTGAGATCCGTTAGAGCAAACTGCTGCGGGAGGGGTTAGGACAGCCCCGAGTGCTCACTGTCGAAGCCGGCTGAGCGAAGGGAGGCTTCTAGCGATTGCTGCGTGGCTCGGTGACCACGCTCGCCAGACCGCCCGCGCCCACTCCATGAGCGCGGTGTCGCGCTCGTCGCCCGGACGGGCAGCCATCAAGTCGCCCACCGTCATGTCGCTCTGAACGGCGAGGTGATCTAGGTCTGGCCCCGCTTTGTCGAGACGACGCGCTGGTGGGCGACCTGGACCTGCCGCCCCGTCCAGCCTTCCTCGAGGGCTAGATGATTGATTCCAGGTGATGTGGCTGGTGTGGCGCGTGGGATCGAATGCGAGGGTGTCCGAGAGTCGGTGTTGCGACCCAACTCAAGCCTGGAGGCTTCGTGGACACCCTCGCCACTGAGTCGTCCCGGGTTTGATGCATACCTCCTTCGTTGGGAAGGTGGCATCCATGCCAAGCAAGTGCGACGAGCAGACCCGGGCGAAAGCGGTCCGGCTGGTTCAAGATCATAGAGACGACTACGCCTCGGAGTGGGAAGCGATCAAGACGATCTCGGGGCGGCTCGGGATGAACGCGGAGACGCTGCGGAAGTGGATCCGGCAGGCCCAGGTCGACACCGGCCACGCCGAGGGGGTGACGACCGCGTCGGCGAAGGAGATCCGGGAGCTGAAGCGGCGCAACGCCGAGCTGGAACGCACCGTGGAGATCCTCAAAGCCGCAACCTCTTTCTTCGTGCGGGAGAGCGACCCGCCACACCGTTGATCTGTGCGTTCGTCGCCGAGCATCGGGCTTGGTTCGGGGTCGCTCCGATCTGCCGCGTGCTCACTGAGCACGGCTGCCAGATCGCCCCGAGAACGTTCTTCGCCTGGGCCCGGCGGGCGCCGTCGAAACGGGCCCTGTCCGACCTGGCGTTGACCGGGGTGCTGGCGGGCTTATACGAGCCCGACGAGGACGGCAAACGACGCCCCGAGTCCCTGTACGGGTCGTTCAAGATGTGGGCCCACCTGAACCGCGAAGGTATCCACGTCGCTCGGTGCACGGTGGAGCGGTTGATGGCGGGTCAACGGCTGGGAAGGGGTGCGGCGGCTCAACAAGGTCCGCACCACGATCGCCGACCCCACGGCTGATCGGGCGCCGGACCTGGTGAAGCGGCAGTTCCGGGCGCCGGCGCCGCACCGGCTGATCGTCGCCGACTTCACCTATGTCCGGATGGCCTCAGGCGGTTTCGCCCATATACGGCGTTCGCGATCGACGCGTCCGCGAACCGGATCGTCGGCTGGGACTGCGGCACATCCAAGCACACCAGATTCGTCGAAACCACGATCCGCCCAAGCCTCCGCGCTACGCGCCCGCGAAGGCCGATCAACCCCAGGCGGCCAGCCGATTCATACTCCGACGCCGGGTCGCAGTACACCTCGGTGCACTTCGGCGAGACCCTGTTCCTGGAAGGGTTCCGACCCTCCATCGGGACCGTTGGAGATGCCTACGACAATGCCCTCGCCGAGACAACAATAGGGCTCTACAAGCACGAATGCGTCCGGGCCGACTCGCCGTTCCGCAACGGCCCGCTGGACCGGCTCTCCGACCTGGAGATGATCACCGCCGACTGGGTCCACTGGTACAACACCCGCCGGCTCATGCACCACCTCGGCCGCATCCCGCCCGTCGAGGCCCAAGCCAACTACTATGCACAAATCAGTGAGAGCCAACCGGCCGCTCACACGTAACCGGGGGTGCACCAAACCCGGGACGCTTCAATCCGCCGTGGGTAGCGCGGCGGCTGCGGATCTGCTGACTCGTGGGTGTTGCGGGTGTTGCGGGTGTTGCGGGCGTTGATGGTCATGTTTGTGGCGAACGGGTTCGTTTACGCCAGCTTCATCCCAAGGCTGGCTGAGGTCCGCGATAGCGCAGACTGTCCACCGGCGGCCTGGGGTTGGTGCTGACGGTGGGAAGCTTGGCGGCGCTGGTTGCCAGCTTCTTCCCCGGTCACGTGGTCGCCCTCCTCGGCAGCCGACGGATCGTGGAGGTCGGCGGGGTCTGCTACGCGTTGGCGTTGGCGTTGCCGGCGATCGGGTTCGCCGGGTCGGCGACCGTCCTGTGATCGCCTTGGTGGCGTTGGCGGTCTCGGACGTGTTTGTCAATGTCGCCCCACCCGGCGTCGTCGCCGACGGAGAATTTGTTCTGCGCTGCGGTGTTCGGGGGAGGGACTCCTCACCGGCCGCGCTCGGTGTCGGTCATGAAACCTTGTCTGGATGCGCGCTTCTCCAAGGTCTCGAGTTCTTGGAAGAAGGTGATCTGCCAGCCGGCGGGGCCCTGTACTCGGGCGTTGATCGTTTGGAACGGGGTGCGTGTGGGCGGCGCCAGTTCTTCCGCGCCATGCTCTTGGGCGCCCGCGGTCACACGCTCGGTGTCGTCGACTTCGAGCGCGATCCGCAAAGTCGGCCCCCCGGTCGAGGGTGCTTGCTCGACCGCGTCGATGTTGCGCACGTGGGCCGGAGCCGCAAGTTCAATGGTCGCTATGCCGGCGTGCAGGATCGAGACGCGGTCGTCGCCTTCAGTCGCGAACGCGGGCTGCTCTGGCATGCCCAGGACATCACGGTAGAACCGGACGCTTTCATCGAAGTCGTCGGTCTCGATGATCAAACGCAGTTGCTTGGGAGGCTGGGAAGAGGTCATGCCCCTCACCCTGGGACGTAACGTGGGTGTCAGGTGCAAGTTCAAGTCGATCGCGCAGACGCTGGAGAGCGGACAACTCAGCCTCGATCGATTGCTTCTCGCTCTCGAGCCGGGCCTGCGCCGCGGCCAGGGAGGTCCGGAGCAGTCCGGTGTCCGTCGTGGCATCGGTGAGGGCCGGGAGGAGCTCCCGGATCACGGCGCTACAGAAGCCAGCCTGGAGGAGTTCCTGGATCTGCAGAACACGGCTCTCGTGCTCGACCTTGTACACGCGGTGGCCGGCCAGGGTCCGTTGTGGATCGAGAAGTCCTTGTTGCTCGTAATAGCGGAGCGAGCGCATGCTCACCCCGCTTCGGGCTGCAAGCTCACCGATCTTCATGTCCTAATCCTCGCTTTCCCACCGACTGCGTAGCCCACCGACCAGCACTACAACGTCCTGCTCAGCCGCCATACCGGCTGAGCAGTCCGAGGAGGTGACTCGGTGGCGGGCAGCGCTTGCAGGTCGGGCCGGTCGGGCAAACCCAGGCCACCAAGCCCCTCGGCTGGTTCGAGCTCGCCTTACGCCTCGCGTCGGAGGGCCGAGAAAGCTTGAGCGGGGCGCCGGGTGGTCAGGTGCTGTCCCTGCGCTCGATGACGAGGATGCGTGCTTCCTGGGCGGGGTGAGCGACGTGCTCGTCCCCGGGTTCGGCGTAGCAGATGCGACCGGGTGTGAGGCGCTCGATGTGCTCGCGCCCGCCGTGTCGGTAGTGCATGTCGATCGTGCCGTCGAGGACGACGAATACCTCGGGTCCGTCGTTGACGTGCCAGACGTACGGGCGGTCGGTCCAGTGCAGCCGCACCGTCGCGTCGTTGATCTCGGTGATGTCGAGAGCCCCCCAGGGGCGGTCGGCGGTGTAGGTGTTCGCCTCGATGAAGCGCACGCGATCCTCCGTTGGTAGTGGTTCAGACAGGGGAGAGGTCGTACTGGATGTCCGCCGGACCTGACAGGTCCGCCCGGTTCCCGCGAGCCGGGTGCTGCTGCACTCACCTAAGGGACTTGTCTCCCTACGACAGCCCCTACGGGATCAGGCGGGTGTCACGGAGGTGCTGGAAGATCTTCATGAACATCGTTTCGGTCTCCAGGTAGTCGTGGAAGCCGGCACGGCGTGACTTGGAGGTGTCGGCGATCACGTCGTAGTCCCAACGGAACACGAAGTCTCCGAAGGTCCATGACGAGACTTGGTCATAGGTCGTGGGCGTGAGGTCGTGGTCGCGGACCATCTGGTCCCACAGCTCGGCCTTGTCCGACATCACGTCGGCCAGGCTCATCGTCAGGGGTGGGGCTACCGGGAGGTCGAAGAACGCGGCGATCTTGGGCCACATGGCCGACCAGCGGAACATGTCGCCGTTGGTGATGTTGTAGGCCTGGTTGGCGCTGGCCGGGTTGGTCGCCGCCCAGACCGTTGCCTTGGCCAGCAGGTCGGCATCGGTCATCTCGATCAGGCTGTGGTAGGACCTTGGCTGCCGGGGAAGCGGAGCGGGATGTTCAGCTGCTTGCTGATGGAGGCGTAGACGGCAATGACCATGGCGAGGTTCATGGGGTTGCCCAGACCGACGCCTGCCACCACTGATGGCCGCAAAGCCGACCAGGTCCATCCGGCGCCGACCTGTCGGGTTTCCAGGAACGTCTGCTGGTCCACGTTGAACTCGGGGGGCATGTGGGGCGGGTCGTCCTCGCGGGCCGGCGTGGCGAAGGGCCCGAGGTGGGCACCGTAGACCTTGTAGCCCTGCATCAAGCTGACGTGCTCCAGTCCTGGAGCTGCCCGCTCGACGGCGTCGACCACATTGCTCAGCATCGCGAGGTTCGGGGCCACCAGCTCAGCCCATCCGGGCCGGTCCTGGTAGGCGGCGTAGAACAGGTGGGTCACCCCATTCAGGTCCGACAGGCGGTCGATGCTCTGCTCCCCGTCGAGCAGGTCGACCGAGCGGTGCCGCACCGAGCCGTGGTCCTCCCCGCCGCGCCGAGACAGCCCGACCACGTCCCAGCCGCCGATCTCATCCAGGTGCTTGATGAGGGTCCCCCCGATCACCCCACGGGCTCCTACGACCACCGCTGTCCTACGCATGCAATCTCCTTCATCATCGTATCGGCATATGCCGATGGAAAGAGCGTATCGTAAGATTGCGATCTTGCGATATCGTTCGGTGGTGGACATGACGTCGAAGGACCTGACCCGGGCGTTCAAGGCGCTTGGCCACCCGACGCGTCTGGCGATCCTGCAGTGGCTGAAGGACCCGGCGTCCTTCCCGCCTCAGGATCAACCGGCCGACCAGGTCGGGGTGTGTCTCAAGCACATCCAGGCGCGGGCCGGGGTGTCGCAGTCGACAGCGTCACAGTTCATGGCCACGCTGCAGCAGGCTGGGCTGGTGACCTGTACGCGGCTCGGGCAGTGGTCGCACTACCGGCGCGACGAGCCTGGCATCGCTGCTGTCGCGTCAGCCGTCCTACACGAGGTGTGACCCTCAGACCCGCACCTCGTTGGGAAGGCTGGGGCCCTGGTCGAGGATGTCCCTGAGGCGGGTGAGTCCGCCACCGGGCGGGTCACGGTCGGGGGCGTTGCCCAGGCAGAGTCGGACACCGCTGTCGGCGGGGCCCGGTCCGGTTCGGGCGTCGGCGGTGAAGTAGCTGCTCGGTCCCAGGATCACGCCGACCTTGCCGGCCCGGCGGACGAGTTCCTCGGAGGTCCACGGCTCTGCCAGGTCGAGCCAGGCGTGCAGCCCGGCAGTCCGGGTGCCTCGAACCTGGGGGAGGGGGGCGAGCAGCAGGTGGGCGAGGTCGAAGCGAGCATCCATCTTGTGACGCTGCCACTCCAGTAGCCGGGCCGCAGTACCGTCGGTGATCCAGGTCGATCGCGAACGGGACCGGGTTGAAGATGGTGGCCCTGACCTAGGCTGCCGAGTCGGTCGACAAGCCGGGGCGGGGTGAAGATGGCGCCCCAGCGAAGCCCTGGGCTGAGGGTCTTCGACGCGCTGGTCAGGTACAGAGTCCGCTCGGGTGCCCGGTTGGCGATCGGGGTCTGGGCAGTGCTTGGTGGTTCGAGGAGCCCGAACGTGTCGTCCTCAATAAGCTGCAGGTCGTGGCGGTGGGCGATCTCGGCGATCGCGTCGCGGCGCGCGGCGGGCAGGGTCGCCGCGGTCGGGTTGTGGGCGCTCGGCATGACGTACAGCGACCGGGGCCGCGGCTGGCGAGTGCAGGCCTCCTCGAGGGCGTCCGGGACCAGACCGTCGCCGTCCATCGCCACTCCCCGCAAGGCGATGCCGAGAAAGGTCGCGGCCAACTTCAGCCCTGGGTAGGTCAGAGCCTCGGTGAGCAGCACGTCACCTGGGCGCAGCACCGCACCCAACGCGAGGAGGATGGCGTGCTGCCCGCCCTGGGCGATCACGACCCGGTCCGGTTCGGCCGGCAGCCCCCGCATGGCCAGCCAGCCGGCGGCGGCCCGACGGTCGCGGGTGGCGCCGATGTCGGCGCTGTATTCCAGGGCTCGGCCGAGGTCCGGTCGGCCGGCCAAGGCTGTGACGGCGGCTCGCAGGAGCTGCTCGTGCGGGCCTCTGGCTGGTCCGTTGACCGACAGGTCGAGCGGGTCCTCGTCGATGGCCGCGACCCTGGTCGGCCTGGTCGGCCTGGTCGGCCTGGTCGGCTCCGGTTGGCGAAAGGTCGGCAGCCCGGCCACGAAGGTGCCGCGGCCGACGCCGCTGCTGATCAGACCTTGCCGTTCGGCTTCTCGGTAGGCGCGGCTGACGGTCGGGACGGCCACGTCGATCGCGGCAGCGAGGCCCCGATGGGTGGGTAGTCGGTCACCGGGAAGGAGGTGGCCGTCGCGGATCCCGGTCGTGATGGTGCTGACGATCCGCTGGTAGAGCGGACCCCCCTGCCCGGTGGCGGCGAGGGACACGCGCAGGTAGGTCTCGCTCGAGACGCTCGCCGCAGAGCTTGGGGTCACAGGTCGACCATGACACTGGTGACCGGGCGGGCGCAGCAGAGGAACACCTTGCCCGGATTTGGACAGAGGGTCTGGTTCGCGGCAGTTGATATTCCAGGAGCTGAGGCGATCAGCAGTAGCCCGTTCTCGACGGACCAGCGCGCGCTTGCTAGGCCGCCCGCTGAGCGTTCCAGGCGCTGTCACGCAGCGCCTTGGATCGCACAGCTCCCTGCTCGAAGGCATGCGCGGCCGCGATCGCTGCTCGTGGCCGACCGTCGCCGGTGCAGACACTCTCGAAGATGGGCAGGGCTGGACGCGCGCAGCCGACTGCATAGCCGGCGACGGCTTGAAGATCGCCAGGTGTGAGCTGGACCGTCCTCGTCGGGTCGTCGGCCACCGTCCGCTCTCCTTTCGGGTACCGCCGTGTTCGTGTCAGGTCGGGTCTTGTGAGTCGTGGTCGGTTAGGCGGTGGAACGCGCAGGCGAATTTCTTTGCGCGTAGGCGCATGTCATCGAGCACCAGCGCCCGTATCTGCGGGTCGAGCTGGTCTACCTGCCAGCGACGCTTACGTTCGACGGCAGCGGGGTCGGCAGTGGCGGCGCGTCTGGCGAGCAGGGCGTAGTAGGCCGCCGTGTAGTAACTTGTTTATCTTGTCGTCAGCGACCTGCCGCTGAGTAGGGGAACCACACCTCGCGGCGGGACTTTCGATTCTCATCATTTCGTCGGCTTCCCCACCGGCGCCGCGCTCGCTGCTCGACTTCAGCGTGGGTTGGACCACCCCTCCGTGGCCGTGGTCGCCGACGGGCCGGGCAAAGCGGATGGTGGCCAGGACGGGTTCGTCCTCAACTGGCCCCATCCAGACGGTGTGGTCAATCCCGTCGAACGGCTGGGGCTCGAGGACGACGGGGGCGACGTTGACGACCACGTGCGCCATAACAGTGGCCACCGGCTGACGCGCCCTCCTTCCTGTGGTCTCAGCTCTGGTCGAAGAAGCGCTCGGCGGCGACCCGGATGTTCGCAAGCCGCTTGGAGACCGCGGAGTGGTTGGCGTAGCCGAGAATGTCGGCGATTTCGGTCTTGGACGTCACCCCAGAGTTGAGCAGGACTACGATCTGCTGGTTGCGAGCGTCGAGCATCGCCATGAAGTCGTTGGTGACCAGGTTCCCGATGACCTCGCTCTCTGGCCCTTGCACCGGTGTGGTGTCGGGGACCTCGACGAAGGCGACCTTCACCTTGCGGCGCTTCCCGTGGAACTTTCGTTCGAAGTCCTCGCGAGCGTAGGACCAGTGGTCGGAGAAGTCGTCCTCAATGCGATGGGAGCGGACGGCGTCGATGATGTCGCGCAGCCGTCCGGTGGCGTCGGCGTGCTCGACGGTCTCCTCGATGGCGTAGCCGGCGTCCTCTTCACCCATCCAGACGGGCCCGCCCTTGCGCGGGTGCCCGGTTATGGCTCCGGGTAGGACGCTCCCGTCCTCGAGAGTGACGGGGACGCCGAGCTGGGAGGGGTCCTTTCCTTTGTCGACCTCGGGAAACTCCCGCAGCCGGTTCTGAATGGTGGTGGTGACGGCAGGGACCCAGAAGTCCAGGTTGTGCGCGAGGAGCTTGATGGGGTCGTCGCGGGTGAACGCGCGCATCTTCGACCCGGACTCGAGGTGGCGCCACACCGTCCAGGCCCAGGCGCGCGACAGGCGGGTCTCGAAGTCGGCGGGGAGGAAGTCGTCGATTCCGGCGTAGTCGGCCATGAACGGCCACACGCACGGGCGCAGCACCGGAAGTCCGAAGGTCTCCATGGTCCGCTTCGGCAGTAGATGCAGCATGGGCGCGTACTCGAAGTACCGCGAGCGGGTGCGGGGCACGAATGTGACGTTGACGTCGCCGAGGTCAGCGATGGCGGCCATCGTCTCGGGGAGCTCGTCTTCGTCGAAGAACCGGCGACGGAACTGGCCAGCCTCCCAGAGCAAGTTCCACTTGCTGACCGCAACCGCGGCCTTGGTGTTGTCCTCCGAGCCGAGGCCCGGGTCGATGGCGATGGTGGCGTACTCCGGCTGAGTCGGCTCCAACGGGCGAACCACGGCAGAGAACATGAACGCAGCTGACATGTTGCGCAGCGAGGGGTACTCGTCCGAGCAACCGCCGTCGTGAGGGAGGAAGACGTTCTCGCGACGCCACGCCAGGCGTTCGGCAGCCGTAGGTTCCCGCTCAAGGTCGGAATCCTGGGCGGCGGGCTTCTGCCCGGACCGGGACTCGTGCTGCGGGTTCATCAGTGGTGCTCCTGACAGCGTGGTCGAGGTCGACGTGCACAGGTGGGACTGCTCGTGGGTGCTGGTCATACCTATAACACGACAGTCCCGGCCGCATCTGTTCCGCGCAGTGCCCGCGGTCCGGCTCGAGCAGGCTCTCGTAGCTGACCAATCGAACCGGTCGTGGCCGTCCACAGCCACCACGGATAGTTCCGCTGCCCCTCACAGACCGGGAACGAGCGGACCGGGCGGCCCCGCGCAACTACCGCGACCGTCACCTTCGGCGAGCGTGGCTGCAACCCACCGGGCGCTGTCGTCAAGGGAACGGAACTGGAAATCACCGACTGCCCGAGGCCACGACTCGAGCGCCCCACGACAAGAAACCAGGACAACGACGCACCTACGACAAGAAGGCAGGAAAAGTGACAAGTTCGGTAGGAACCTACAGGACGCCACAGGGCCGCGGTGTCGGAGTCGGTAGGCTCACCGGGTGTCGTCCGCCCTCACCGCAGCCACCGCGCCCACCGCGCCCACCGCGGCGTCTGAGCCGGTGCGACGCCTGCTCCGCCACCCGGTGCCCGTCGTCGCGTTGGCCGGGGTTGCCCTGGGGCTGAGCTGGCAACCGTACGGTTGGTGGCCCCTGCTGCTGGTGGCGATCCCGGCCTTCACCCTGGTGGTGCGGGAACGCTCACCCCGGCAGGCGTTCGGTCTCGGCTACCTGTTCGGCCTGGGCATGCTGGCCGTGGCCATCAGCTGGCTGCACGTGCTGGGGGTCTGGGTCGCGGCTGCACTGATCGTGTTCGAGGCCCTGTTCTTCGGGCTGCTGGGGGTGGCGATCAGCCTGGTCGCGCGGTGGCGCCTGTGGCCGCTGGCCGCGGCCTGCTGCTGGTCGCTGATCGAATTCTCGTACGCCCGGATCCCCTTCGGCGGCTTCGGCTGGACCCGGATCGCGTACGCCGCAGTGGACACCCCGCTCGCCGGTCTGTTTCCGATCATCGGCGTCGCCGGGGTCTCGTTCGTGGTGGCGCTGATCGGTCAGCTGGTGGCCTGGATCGTGCTGGCCGTACGGGGAAACCGACCCGTCCGGCGCCCGGTTCTGGCGGCGGTGGCGACAGCGCTCGCACTGGTCGTGCCCGGGGCCGCCCTGCGCGGTTTCCAGGTGGAGCCGCTCGCGGGCCGGCAGGGGAGCGTGCAGGTGGGGATCGTCCAGGGCAACGTCCCCGGGCGAGGGATCGAGGCCCTCGGGCGCGCCCGGTCGGTGACCAACAACCACCTCTCCCAAACCATCGACCTGATGACCCGGGCACGGCTGGGCCAGGTCGCCGAGCCGGACTTCCTCCTGTGGCCGGAGAACTCCACCGACATCGACCCCACCCGAGACCCCATCACCCGGTTGACGGTGCAGGGCGCGGCCGAGATCGCCGGCCGGCCCATCCTGGTCGGTGCGGTCACCAACGGCCCAGGCGAGGACGAACGGCAGACCACCGCCCTGTGGTGGGACCCCGAACGCGGGGTGCTCGCGACCTACCACAAGCGCAACCTGGTGCCGTTCGGCGAATGGATCCCGTTCCGCGACCAGCTGCTGCCCCTCGTGCCCCTGCTGGCCCAGGTCGGCGCTCAATCGGTCCCGGGGACCGAACCGGGGGTGCTCGACGTCACCGTCGACAACCGGTCCATCAAGGTCGGTGACGTGATCTGCTTCGAGCTCGCCTACGACCGGACCGTCTACCAGGCCATCACGGCCGGTGCCCAGGTCCTGGTGGTGCAGAGCAACAACGCCACGTACGGCGGCACCGGCCAGATCGAGCAGCAGTTTGCCATCACCCGGGCGCGGGCAATGGAGTCTCGCCGGGAGATCGCCGTGGCCACCACCAACAGCGTCTCCGGGTTCATCGACCGCGACGGGCGGGTGGTCCAGCGTACGCAGGAGTTCACCGCCGCCGACCTGGTCGCCCGGATGCCCCTGCGGACCAGCCTGACACCAGCCCTGGTCCTTGCGCCGTGGCTGGAGCGTGGGCTGGCCATGGCCGGGCTGCTGGCGTGTGCGGCAGCCGGTTGGGCACGTCGCAGGACACGACGTGGACCCGGGGTGGGAGAAGATGGCCCCCCGACGACGGCTGCTGCGGGCTCGGACCCGCACCGCGACGACACCGTTGACCCCGCGACGGGTGAAAGAGGCAGACGTTGACCGATCCGACGCCACGAGGTGACCTGGGCCAGATCCTGGTCATCATCCCCACCTACAACGAAGCCGAGAACGTGAACCGGATCACCGCCCGGCTGAGGGCGGCGGTCCCCGACGCTCACGTCCTGATCGCCGACGACAACTCACCCGACGGCACGGGGCAGCAGGCGGATGCGCTCGCCCTGGCCGACGACCACGTACACGTGCTGCACCGGCTCGGTAAAGGAGGGCTCGGTGCCGCCTATGTCGCCGGGTTCGGATGGGGGCTTGAGCGCGGCTACGGGGTCCTGGTCGAGCAGGACGCCGACGGGTCACACCAACCCGAGCAGCTGCACCGGCTGCTGGCGGCGCTGCAGGACGCCGATATGGTCAAGGGCTCCCGTTGGGTGCCGGGCGGCACGGTGGTGAACTGGCCCAAATCCCGCGAGTTACTCTCGCGCGGGGGCAGCCTCTGGACCCGGCTGATGCTCGGCATCCGGCTCAAGGACTCGACGGGCGGCTTCAACGCCTTTCGCGCTGCCACCCTGCGGGGCATCGGCCTGGACGACATCGCCTCCGCCGGCTACTGCTTCCAGGTCGACCTGAGCTGGCGGGCGCTGAAGGCCGGTTACACGGTCGTCGAGGTGCCGATCACCTTTGTGGAACGCGAGTACGGTGACTCCAAGATGAGTCAGAAGATCGTGATCGAGGCCCTCGTCCGGACCACCCTGTGGGGTGTCCTCCACCGGGGAGGTCAGCTGCGGTCGCTGCTGATGCGCAGACGGGCGGTGCAGTCGTGAGGCCGGCTGAGGCCGGCACCGAGGTCCGCTTCCGACGGGGGCTGCGATGAGGCTCCGCCGCGGGTGGCCGATGCTGTTGTTCGCCATCCTCGTGGTTGCCGTACCGGCCCTGGAGATCTGGCTGCTCCTCCAGGTCGGCCGCCAGATCGGGCTGTGGCCCACCCTGCTCATCCTGTTGGCCGAGGCCGTGCTGGGCGCCTGGCTGATGCGGCGCGAGGGGGCGCGGGCCTGGCAGGCCCTGATGACCACGTTCAGCACTGGGCGGGTGCCGAGCGGTGAGCTGGCCGACGCGGCTCTGGTCCTGGTCGGCGGGGTGCTGCTGATGCTGCCCGGTTTCGCCACCGACCTCATCGGTTTCCTGTTCCTGCTGCCGATCACCCGTCCGATCGCCCGGCGACTGGTGGCCTTCTTCCTCGCCCGACGAATCCGCGGGATGGTCGGTGCCGTGTCGACCCCGCCTGGATTCGCTGGCGGCAGCACCGTCATCCGGGGAGAGACGGTGGACCCGGCTCCGGCTCCGGCCCCCGAGGAGGGTCCCGTCGTCATCCGGGGCGAGGTCAGCGACGGGCCTGCCCGAAGCTGACCCAGGC